>ERZ778021.61-NODE-61-length-262240-cov-15.259241_pt1 | contig 262240 bp, 225 predicted proteins | sample MGYA00375751_ERZ778021 | MGnify/ENA primary metagenome ERZ778021 (study PRJEB29350, sample SAMN05389814) | bioreactor metagenome | isolation source: Thiocyanate stock bioreactor | place: South Africa: University of Cape Town | collected 2013-08-29 ...
CCAACACCCCTGAGCTACCGACAGCTACGAACACACCTGAGCAACCGACGGCTACCAACACACCTGAGCAGCCAACTTCAACACCACAGGAATTTACAGCAACACCTCAAGACCCAACACCTACACCTCAAAGTCCCACTCCTACTGGTGAGACATCAACCCCTGTGGCAACAGTACCTCCGCCCCCAGTAATCGATACACCCAGTGTTCTAATCCCGGTTACCGGAGCAGACATGAGCCCGGTCGCAAAAGTAAATCTTGTTCAGGATACCATGCTCAATTTAGGTCTAGGCTTCTTAGGATTTGCATTTGTCTTCACCGGAATTCGCAGAAAATTTGGCCTATAAAAAATAATATTAAAAGGATGGTTCGGGTTTGAATTATCTCTGAACCATCCTTTAATTCTTTGGATAACCGCTAATGATAAGGAGAATTAGGCCTTCGTAAAAAATAATTTGGTAAATTAAAACTTGGACATGAAAGAATTTGCTACATGAAAAATATATTTTATTTTGGAATTGGATTATTACTCCTGGTATTAGCTGTTGGCAATGCTTTAATGAGTAATGTTGATATTAGCCAATTCCTGATGAAAATTAATGAAGATACACCTGCTCTTATGTCTAGCGCACCGGATTTAACTGATATCACCCAATCTGCCCGCAATCAGTTGAACTCGCTTTATTTAAGCAACGAACCTACTAAAGAATCATTCACACAAATACCGAAAGTAGATGAAACTGAGACAGAAAAAGGTTTTGTGCCCATTCAAATTGAGAAAAATACACGGCATCAGGAATTGAAAAGTGATCTTCAACAAATAGACCCGGCGCGGTTAATTATTAAATCAATCGAATTGGATGCACTGATAATCCCGGCTCTGAAAAAAGAAATTAAATTACAAAAAAAAACCTATGACCAGTGGTCTGCCCCAAATTTATATGCGGTTGGTTGGCAATATGACAGCGTAGGACTCGGCGCAAAAGGGAATACTGTTTTAAATGGGCATCACAATGTCTTCGGAAAAGTTTTTGAGAATCTAAACCTGGTAAAAGTTGGAGATCGAATTCAGATTGATGGTGTGGATGGAAGTTCTTTCTTTTACGTTGTAAACAACGTGATGATATTACCAGAAAGAGATGTGGACCTGGATCAAAGATTGAATAATGCTAAATGGATTTTACCTTCGGCTGATGAAAGAATTACGCTGGTTACCTGTTGGCCATATTATTCAAATACGCATCGGTTGATTGTTGTGGCCATTCCAATTATTGAAAAAAACCTGGAACTAATTCAATAAATGATTTGTAGCATTTAAAAAATTAGGGACAGAGTGTTTTTAAGCGCGCGATCGCCCGTCTAGAAACACTCCTCAACCCTATTTTATTGAAAAGATACAAAAAAAATCTATAAATTTGATTTTGAGATTACCAAAATTAATCCTTTGAATGGGTAGTAGCCACTCAAATGATAATGGTATAATTTTTTTAATTCCAAATGGGTAAATTTTGTTAAGGAGAATAATTCTATGTCTGGGCATTCTAAATGGTCAACGATTAAACGTAAAAAAGGCGCCGCTGATGCAAAGAGAGGGAAAGTTTTCACCAGAGTAGCTCGTGAAATTGCTATGGCAACAAAAGAGGGTGGTAGTGATATTAACTCAAATGTGCGCTTAAGGTTGGCTATTGATAAAGCAAAAGACGTAAACATGCCCAAGGAAAACATTGAACGTGCAATAAAACGCGGATCGGGAGAATCAAAAGAAGGTAGCTATGAAGAAGCGACCTATGAAGGCTATGGTCCGCATGGAATCGCATTAATCATCGAATGTGTGACTGAAAATCGGAACCGAACTGTTGCTGATGTTCGCCATATTCTTAATCGGGCAAATGGAACGATGGGGGAGCAAGGTTCAGTTTCCTGGCAATTTCACCGTGCATCTTATTTTTCATTCTCTTCTGAAGATATCGACTTTGATAAAGTTTTCGAGTTAGCCTTAGAAGCCGGTGCAGATGATATTTCAGATGAAGATGATTTTATTGAAGTAATTGGACCGGTCGAAAATTATAAGCTCTTGAATGATGCCTTTCGAAATGCCGGAATTCACCTGGAAGATAACGAGTTACGTATGCTTCCAAACCAGGAAATTGATTTGGGAGTTGAAGAGACAATCCAGGTATTACGTGTCATTGAAGCGTTGGAAGAATTGGATGACGTGGTCAACGTTTTTTCCAACTTAAAAATTTCAGATGAAGCCATGGAGGCGATGGAGTAATTTATCCAACAATATGTGCATCTTGGGGATTGATCCTGGAACTGCATCAACCGGTTATGGCATTATTGAAGAAAACCAATCCGGAATTAAAGCTATAAAATATGGTGTTATTTCAACAGCCGCCAATTTACCAATGGGCGAACGGATAATTGCTATTTATGATCGAATGATCGAAATTATCGAAGAGTTTTCACCCGTATCATGTGCAGTTGAAAAACTTTTTTTCCGGCGAAATGTAACCACAGCAATTTCTGTCGGCCAGGCACGCGGTGTAGTGCTTTTGGCTTTGGCTCAAAAAGGAGTTGCAATAGCTGAATATACACCTATGCAAGTGAAATTAGCTGTAGCTGGCTATGGGGGAGCTGAGAAAAAACAAGTGCAATTCATGGTGCAATCAATTTTGAATCTTGTTGACATACCAAAGCCTGATGATGCTGCAGACGCGTTGGCAATCGCCATTACCCATGCCCACAGTAAAAAAATTATGGATTTGTATGAGTGAAATAATCTCAAGTACTTCCAATGCCCGCATCAAAAGTATCCGAAAACTTCGCGGCCGAAAGCAGCGAGATGAGCAACAAGTATTTTTTGTGGAGGGTGTCCGTATTGTCGGTGAAGCATTGGCGGAAGGCTGGCCGATTGTGGAGCTGATAATTTCTCCCGAACTGGTAGGTGATGGGTATGGCAGGCACCTTATTTCGGAGATGTCTCATAAAAAGATTAATCAATTGGTTGTTGATTCGAATGTATTCCGTTCTATATCCACTAAGGATGGTCCCAAAGGACTCGCGGCAGTCATCTGTCAACGCTGGTACCCTGTTGACTTTATTCTCACACAACCTGGTTTATGGATCTGTTTGGATCGCATTCAAGACCCGGGTAACCTGGGTACGATAATGCGAACTGCAGATGCAGTGGGTGCCAAAGGCTTAATCTTGATCGATGAATGCACTGATCCATATGATTCTGGTTCAGTTCGGAGCAGCATGGGTGCCATTTTTTCGATTCCATTGATCAAGACAACTAACCAAGATTTCCAGGCCTTTGTTTTAAGAAATCATTTACCGGTAATAGGAGCCAGTGATTCTGCCCCGTTAGATTTTCGCCTGGTTAATTATGCCGCAAATATGATTTTAATGATGGGCAGCGAGCGACAGGGGCTTTCCGAACCGTTGGTACAACTCAGTACCCATTTGGTATCAATCCCAATGGCAGGCAAGAGTGATTCACTTAATTTGGCTGTTGCCACAGGAATCATTCTGTATGAAATTTATAATCAAAATCACCCTGCAAGGGAGGGCTAATGATTGCATCAATTCAGGGAAAGGTGATCCAAAAAGGAAATGACTTTCTTATCATTTCAGTTGCTGGGATTGGATTCCAAGTTTTTGCAACTCACGAAGTTGTTGATCAAGCACAAGTGGGAGATAATATTTCTTTGTTTTCGCAGTTGATCGTCCGAGAAGATTCACTGTCATTATATGGATTTGCTGATTATCAGGAAAAGGTTTATTTCAACTTACTTTTGGGGGTTAGCGGTGTAGGGCCACGCCTGGCTATTTCAATCCTGAGTACGCTTTCAATTGACACCATAAATCGCTCTGTGATTTCAGAACAAGCAGAAATATTTAACCGCGTGGTTGGAGTGGGTCGAAAAACAGCCCAAAAAATCATCATTCAACTCCAAGGAAAAATCCAAGTAACTGAAGATGAAAAGGCGCCTGTTGGTGGCTTAAAGGAAACTGATATTGAAGTGTTGGATGCTCTGACTGCCTTAGGATACAGTATTGTTGAAGCTCAGGCAGCGATCCAAACCATCCCTCGTGATACTGCGGAGAGCGTTGAGGATCGGCTTTTGGCAGCCCTTAGATATTTCTCATAAAGAACCTTCCTGGCGATTTTTCACAACCAGCACGGCTAGACATTTTTACGCCTTTCAGGTATGATTTTAGTATTATTTTTCACATCCAATATGAAAAGCATTACAAATGAGAGGGTGAATTGTGGAAGATTCGATTCAATTGTTAAAGTCATTAACAGAAGCTCAGGGGGTTTCGGGATACGAAAAACCCGTACGTGAAATTATTGAAAATCATTTTAACGACCTGGGAATAATTCATCGTGACCAAATTGGCAGTATTATTGTTGAAAAGAAAGGCAACGCTACCAATCCCAGAGTAATGTTAGCCGGCCACATGGATGAAATTGGGTTTATGGTGAAGTACATTTCCAAGGAGGGGTATATCCGCTTTATTCCGCTTGGAGGGTGGTTTGACCAGGTTTTGCTAGGTCAACGTGTAGTTATCAGCACAATTAAGGGCGACATCAAAGGGGTAATTGGTGTAAAACCCCCCCATTTATTATCTGCAGAGGAGCGGAAAAAAGTCGTTGAAAAAAGTGAAATGTATATTGATATTGGAGCTGTTTCACGCCAGGAAGTTGATGATGCGGGAGTGCGTGTAGGCGATCCAATTACCCCGGATGCAAAATTTGAAGTTCTTAACAATGGAAAAAGCCTTTTGAGCAAGGCGTTTGATGATCGTGTTGGAGTCGCCGTCATGATTGAGGTACTTCGTGAATTCCAAAATATTGAACACCCCAATACAATTTTCGCGGCTGCCACTGTTATGGAAGAAATTGGCCTTCGAGGAGCGACAACCACAGTTGATTTGGTAAAACCAGATATTGCCATTATTTTGGAAGCTGATATTGCCGGGGATGTACCCGGGGTAAAACCAGAAGAAACTGAAATAAAACTTGGCAGTGGCCCAGGCATTCTCTTTTATGATGCGCGCATGATACCAAACTTGAAGCTGCGAGATTTTGTTTTAGAAGTGGCTGATGAATGCAATATTCCCACCCAGGTGTCAATGATTACAGGTGGGGCTACTGATGGTGGTGCCATTCATCTCTATAGAACAGGTGTACCAACAATCGTAATAACAGTTCCTGCCCGGCACATTCATTCGCATAGTTCAATTATTCATTATGATGACTATGTTCATGCTCGACAGCTTGTTCTTGCACTGGTTTCACGATTTGATAAAACACTCGTCTCAGAAATTCGATATTAAATCACGGAGGCTTGATGGTTCACCAAATAAATTCATTCACCAAAGATTTCATTAAGAAAATCGATCAATTTGAACCTGGATTTGAACTTCGCAGTGTGGGAGAGGTGACCGAAGCTGGCGATGGAATTGCACAGGCAGATGGTTTATCAGAAATCCGATCTCAGGAGCTCGTCCAGTTTGAAAATGGAGTCATGGGAGTCGCCTTTAACCTTGAAAAAGATCGAGTAGGAATTATTATATTAGGCGATTATTCAAAGGTTTCTGAGGGGATGAAGGTTTATTCCACCGGGAGAATCTCTTCAGTTCCGGTTGGAGATGGCTTATTGGGGCGGGTTATTAATGCATTAGGCGAGCCATTGGATGGAAAAGGCCCGCTTGCATTTTCTGAATTTCGGCCAATTGAGAGGATAGCTCCGGGTGTTATTGACCGCCAGGATGTGGATTCACCGGTTCAAACCGGAATAATTGCCATTGATGCGCCAATTCCTATCGGCCGAGGACAACGTCAGCTAATTATCGGCGACCGCCAAACTGGAAAAACTGCGATTGCAATTGATACAATTATCAACCAAAAAGACAAAAATCTGATTTGCATTTATGTCTCAATCGGACAAAAGAAATCTGCTTTGGCTCGTACCATCGCATTGCTCGAGAGTCACGGAGCAATGGATAATACTATTGTTGTAATGGCTTCCGCAGACGAATCCGCTGCATTGCAATACATTGCTCCTTATTCAGGCTGCACAATTGGCGAATATTTTATGGAATCTGGGCGTGATGCGTTGGTGGTCTATGATGACTTAAGCAAACATGCCTGGGCTTACCGTCAAGTCTCTCTTTTACTGCGCAGACCTCCTGGTCGGGAGGCATATCCAGGCGATTTATTTTATTTGCATTCACGCTTGTTAGAACGTTCAGCTCGACTTGCAGCTGATTATGTTATTCTTCCCAAAAAAGATGCTGGTGAAAATTTTATTTTACCGGAATCTTATGAAGGCCAGGTATACAGTGGCCCACAATCATACGAGTTAGCCGAAAAGGCTTTGAAAAACCAAGCGGAAATGGATCAATTTAAGATAGTAAAAGTAAAAGGAACCGGGGGATCATTAACGGCTTTACCCATTATTGAGACTCTGCTGGGTGATGTTTCAGCTTATGTCCCCACCAATGTCATTTCAATTACAGATGGCCAAATTTACCTTGAATCGTCACTTTTTAATGCAGGCATTCGCCCTGCCATTAATGTCGGTGTGTCTGTTTCTCGCGTTGGAGGTGCTGCTCAAACCAAAGCTATGAAGCAAGTAGCCAATCGATTGCGCTTAGATTTGGCTGGATTCCGTGACCTGGCTGCTTTTGCCCAATTTGGTGCCGACCTCGATAAAGCCACCCAGGATCAACTTAATCGTGGTTTGCGCCTACAGGAAATTCTTAAGCAGCCCCAATATGAGCCAATGGAACTCAAAGATCAAGTAATGATTTTGTTTGCCGGTGTCAATGGCTACACAGATACGATTGCTGTTGAGCGAATCAAAGAGTATCAAAACAATTTAATACGTTATTTAGACTCATCTCATCCCGAAATAGGGCGTGCTATTCAAAACGAAAAAAGGATTTCCCCCGAAACTGAAAGTCAATTGAGGCATGCAATTCAGATCTTCAATAATACGTGGAAATGATGAGAGATAACTAATTATGACATCCGCTCTGGAAATGCGCGTCAGGATAAAAAGCATTAAAAGCCTTTCCCAGGTAACCCGTGCATTGCAAACTGTAAGTGCAAGTAAGGTACGCAAGTCATTACAGGCAGTCAATGCAACCGCACCATACGCTGAAAAAGCGTGGAAAGTTGTCGTTCATCTAGGCAGACAATCAGAAAATTTACCATTACACCCATTATTAGCACCCCGAAATGAGATCAAGAATACTCTCGTTATCCTAATTACGAGTGATCGCGGCCTGGCTGGGTCATACAACGTAAATATCGTTCGCAAAACATTGCTCAAGTTTATAGAATTTCCTAATCCGGTTGCTTATGTTGCGGTTGGAAAAAAAGGCCGTGATTTACTTTTGCGCAGGAAACAACGTATTCTGGCGGATTTTGACAAAGTGCCTACTTCACCACGCTTCAGTGATGTTTCAGCTATCGGTTGGCTGGCTGTGGATGAATTCCTGGATGGAAATTACGATGAGGTCTTTATTGCCTACACACGATTTGAATCAATGTTACAGCAGGTACCCGAGGTTCGTCAGATTTTGCCTCTAAAAGTAAAGTATGCTGACCCCTCCGAAGAGGGCTACAATGTTACCCACCACAAAACGAATTCTATCTTTTCATATGAACCAGGCCAGTCAGAAGTGTTGGATACAATTGTGCCGCGATTTACTGCTTTACAAATTTATCAATCAATACTATCTGCACAAGCTAGCGAGAATGCGGCTCGAATGATCGCAATGCAAAATGCTACTGAGAATGCTACTGAATTAATCTCAATTTTGCAAATGCAATACAATAAAGCTCGACAGCAAAGCATAACAAATGAAATGTTGGATATAGCTGGTGGTGCTGAAGCATTAAGTACAAAACTATAAGAATTTTGATCCCATGCTGAGCAATACCTTCATTGGAGGATGAAAATGGAACGAATGGACGGAAAGGTAATACAAATACAAGGTGGAGTTGTTGATGTCCAATTTCCTATTAATAACTTGCCGGAATTATATGAAGCTTTGGAAATTCCGTTAGATTCGGGTGGTGTGTTGGTTTTGGAAGTACAAAAACAGCTGCCGGACAATTGGGTTCGTTGTATTTCAATGGGTTCCACAGATGGGTTGCAACGCGGTACTGAATGCCGGCGGACCTTTCAACCGATCATGGTTCCCGTGGGTTCTGAGATCCTTGGGCGCATTTTCAATGTACTGGGCGAACCTGTTGATAATAAGGGTGAAGTAAAATCACAAGTGAAATATCCCATACACCGTGATGCCCCGAAATTTGCAGACCAATCTACCCGCGTGGAAGTTTTTGAGACTGGTTTGAAAGTGATCGATTTGATTGCTCCTTTTACCAAGGGCGGAAAGACTGGCATATTTGGAGGGGCAGGGGTTGGAAAAACAGTCATTATCATGGAGCTCATACGTACGATTGCAACAGTGCACCAGGGAAATTCTGTATTTGCCGGGGTTGGTGAACGTACCCGCGAAGGCACCCAGCTTTATCGCGAAATGATGGAATCAGGCGTTATGAAAGACACAGTGATGGTGTTTGGGCAAATGAATGAGCCTTCCGGGGTTCGGTTACGTGTCGCCTTGACTGCACTTTCAATGGCTGAATATTTTCGAGACCAAGGAAAAGACGTGCTGTTGTTTATTGATAACATTTTCCGATTCACATTGTCGGGTTCAGAAGTATCCGCATTGCTCGGGCGAATGCCATCAGCAGTCGGCTATCAACCCACATTAGCTACCGAAATGGGAGAATTACAGGAAAGAATTACCTCTACTAAATCTGGCTCAATCACCTCCATGCAGGCGGTTTATGTTCCGGCAGATGATTATTCCGATCCTGCTCCCGTGGCAACATTCACCCATCTTGATGCAACTATTGCTCTGGAACGATCGATTGCCGAAAAATCAATTTATCCGGCTGTAGACCCATTATCTTCGACCTCTCGAATTCTTGATCCTAAAATTGTTGGAGAGGATCATTACAACACTGCCCGTGAAGTACAACGAGTATTACAGCGTTACAAGGATCTGCAGGATATTATTGCAATTTTAGGTATTGATGAGCTTGGTGAGGATGATAAATTGATTGTTTCGCGCGCCAGAAAAATTGAGCGGTTTTTCTCTCAACCGATGTTTGTGGCTGAACAATTTACCGGTATCGAAGGCAAATACGTATCGCTGAAAGAGACAATTCAAGGGTTTAGAGAAATATTGGATGGCAAGCACGATGGACTACCAGAACAAGCTTTTTATATGGTAGGATCAATCAGTGACGTCGTTGCAAAAGCTGAACAGTTGAAAATTGTAGGATGAACAGATGCCAATCCGATGTGAAATAGTATCCCAAGATCGAATGGTATTCAGCGGTGAAGTGTCCATGGTAGTCGTTCCGGGTGCTGATGGAGTAATGGGTATTCTTCCAAACCATGCACCGTTATTATCGACGCTTGCCTTTGGAGTTGTAACCGTTGTTGTAAATAATGAAAGAGAATATTTCACAGTAGCTGGTGGTATTGTGGAAGTACAACCGGATCAGGTTACAATTCTGGCAGATGCTGCTGAAAATGTAGAAGAAATTGATGTGGCCCGTGCTGAAACCGCAAAATCAAAAGCAGAAAACATGCTTGAAGAGCAGTATTTGCTCAATCTCGAAGAAATCGAAACTTTACGGACAAGCTTAAGAAAATCCTCTTTACGGTTGGATGCGATTAGGAAATATCGAAAAGGTAAGGATATGCAACGGTTCCGTGGGTAGTGCTTCGTGTTTTTAATTTATGTGAAAGGTTGATACAAACGAATGGCAGTCTTTTCTAGAGAGCTTGGAATCGACCTCGGAACAATGAATACAGTGATTGTGGAAGGTAATCAGGTTGTCTTAATGGAACCTACAGTTGCTGCTGTGGTCGTTAATGAACGCAAAATGGTTGAGTGGGGTCAATCTGCACGTGATATGATGGGGCGTGTTTCTGAATCGATTGAGGTCCTGCGCCCACTACAAAATGGAGTTATCGCAGAATATAGTGTAACGGAACTACTCATGTCTGAGATGATTCGCAAGGTAGGCGGCTCGCGTTTTTTGAGTTCTCGCAAAATTGCGGTTACAACGCCATACGGTGTTACTTCTGTCGAACGCCGGGCTGTGGAAGCAGTGGCTCTCATCTCTTCAAGGGAGGTCTATATCGTTTCTCAACCGATTGCAGCTGCTTTAGGCGTGGATTTACCGATTGGCACCCCGACCGGCAATATGATCATAAGTATGGGTGGAGGAACTCACCAGGCAGCTGTCATGGCCATGTGGGATATTGTTACGGGTGAAACCGCGAAAACCGGAGGCTTGGCACTCGATGAGGCAATCTCGACCTACATCCGCAAGAAATTTGGTGTCATTATCGGTCAGCCTACAGCGGAAAAATTAAAAATATCAATCGGTTCTGCTATACAAAACGATGATCAACGCAGTATGGAAATTCAAGGGCAGGACCAGGTAACAGGATTACCAAAACCAGTGAATATTACCCGCGATGATATTGTTGATGCGCTTGCTCCTCCCCTTACAGATCTGGTTAACATGATCCGCCATGTTCTGGAAAAAACCCCTCCGGAGCTAATATCCGATATTATCGATCGCGGAGTTGCCTTATGCGGAGGGGGTGCCATGCTGGCTGGTATCGATAAGTATCTGACCAAAGCGTTAGGTATACCTGCCTATCTGGTAGATAACCCGATGACCTGTACCGCCGAAGGGGCAGCCAAGGCATTAGCAATGAAAAATGTGTTGAAAAGATCGCTGATACGCGTTTAATTCCAATAATGGCAATACTTACGAAATTACGAACTGATTCTGGAAGTAACCTATTTTAAATAATAGGTCATGTGCTGTAATTTGATAATTGGATTTATGTATTGTATTTGAATACCAGAAGGTACTTTGATGATCACTGGCGCATAATTTAGAATGGATTTAATGCCGGCTCGGACAAGTTTATCTGCCACATCCTGGGCATTGTCAGCGTCTACAGTAATCATCGCAACTTGAATATTAAGTTTTCGGATTACTTTCTCCAATTCGGAAATATCTAAAATAATATGCCCTGCTACAAATTGGCCAATTTTGGATGGGTCAACATCAAAAATACATTTTATTTGGAAGCCATGATGGTTGAATCCTTGAAAATTTGCAATAGCGTGTCCTAAAAACCCGACTCCAACCAAAGCCATATCCCACACTTTATTGACATGTAAGATATCCTCGAGGCACTCAATTAAGTAATTAATCGAGTAGCCGGTTCCTTGTTTTCCAAATTCACCGAAGTGTGAGAGATCTTTACGGATTTGGGCAGCCGATATCTCAAGTTTGAGGCCTAATTCTTTTGATGAAGTGTTTGTTTCTCCGGCCGTTTTTAGCCTCTTCAACATTTGTAAATAAGAGGGCAAACGGCCTACAACAATGTCGGGTATTTGCTTGTTCTGCATATTCTGCATATTTTGATTCCGTTCGAAATAAAGATTTTTAAGTATGTGTTAAATTTATCACAAAAGTAACTTATATCAAGTGATTGTACCCTCATTTTACGTCATCTAATCACAATTAATGTCTTATTTAGCCAAGATTAATGAAAGTTAAGTATTTCTTCTCACTTAGTGAGTAAAAAATGATAAGACAATGGAGGATATGCTAATTTTTTTTTACAAAACACTTTATCCCTACCTTTTTCTATTAAGAAAACCTTTCCATATTTACCAAATCTTTCAAGTGAGGTTTCGTTTACGGTAAAATTATCCCGGGAGGCCATCGGGCTCTCTCATTTAGTTTTGCAAAACCCAGGCGTCATGCGTCATCATTTTTTGTTATGTTTAGAATTTTTCAGAAAAAATTTTATCTACTAGTGTAAATTATCAAGATTATATGATAACGAAGGATCTGGCAACAACCCCTATCTGGTCAATGGAGGAAATATGACTATCAAAAGAGATCAACCACGATTTCTAAAACAACCTCTAAGAATGTTTGGCGTCCTTATTTTAATTTTGGGAATTCTTGGCCTAACCTTGACGATTATTGTTACTCCAACTTTTGCTTCCAACTATCTCTCTCAAGACCATAATATTTCTGACAGTAGAATTGTGGAACTATTAAATTATCGGTTAATTTCAGGATTTGTTGGGGGACTCTTGATTGTATGTGGTTTGTTATTATTGACATTAAAGAATTTGGAAAGGGTTGAAAAACTTCTTAAGAATGCTTTAAATACCTCTCCCGTAACCTGGGTTATTCTTGGGTTTTCAATTTCATATTTACTTTTTTTTGTATTTCCAATATTCATGTCTGCTCAAGTTATGCAATTCCCGATGTATTTGCCTGCAATTGATCCAATCGGTATTGATTTAGATCAGATGCTGTTTTACAGCGAATCGTTGTTTATTAGGAAACAAACCCCTTATGTCGGAAGTAATTTATACCCACCGCTTGCGAGCATATTGTTTGGACCTCTACTGACCATATCAATTAGCATGGCGTATAGAATAATCACCCTAATTAATGTATTTTGCTTTGCAATAATTACATATTTGTTCCCATTAAAAACAAGCAAGAATAAAAAAGCCTCATCTTTACTAATATTGTTTTTTATTACCGGAATTCTTTCTTACGGGTTTCAGTTTGAACTTGAAAGGGGCCAATTTAATGTGATTGCGATTTCCTTATGTTTTCTAGCAATTCGGATTTTCCATTTTCACTTTAGATATCGTTACTTGGCATATTTTCTATTCACTTTGTCAGTCCAATTAAAAGTGTTCCCTCTTATTTTTATTGTTATGTTAATTAGCAACTGGCAAGATTGGATAAATAACATCAAAAGGTTGTTGATGCTGGGCGTTGTTAATATTTCACTTTTATTTGTTTTAGGCCCACATATATTCGTTGATTTCATAAATGCGATCGCTTATCAAATTTCAACACCATATATCTGGATTGGTAACCACTCTATCCGCTCTTTCATCATATTATTATTTGGACCAGATTATAAATATTCGGGTTTAATCCAAATTATGCTGCTTGCTATTGTTGCTTTTTGTATATTATTGGTAATCTATCAAGCATATCGGAACAAACAGAAGGGAATAAACTTCGTTTTGCTTCTTGCTTGCACTTTGGGAGCGTTGTTGATTCCTTCTGTAAGTCACGATTACACATTGTCAATTCTTGTGGCACCAGTCACCATGGTATTCATGGAATATGAATTTTTAGGAAAAATCGGTAATCCTCGTCTGAATAAATTATTTATAGTTTTACTGCTCATTTTTTCTATTACTTATTCCTCTACTCTATTTTCATATACTTATGCACAACTTTTTCCATTCAGCTATGAATCCATACTGACAAATAAATTTCCTGCATTGTTTATCATGCTTTTGGCAACAACACTTCTTTCATTAATGTTAAATCCAATCCGCAAAGGGCCAACAGGCAGTTTAAATCTTTCCGATTGATGGATCATCATGCTTGAACTAACAAAATTGACTTTCGATTAGACCAACCTTTTTGCCATTTTCATACATTTATTCACTTAACATAGATAATCTAAATTGGCTCTTGTTAAATACAAAAAACACCACTTGGATTTTGGTGGTGTTTTTGTATTTCTGTAATGAAATTCTAGCGTCTTCGCGAACCGGTTAACAAAAATACGTAGTAGAGTAAAGTGGAAATTGCTTGAATGGCTGCCGCAACGTAAGTAAGGGCAGCTGCATCCAGTACACTTTTTATTCCTTTTGATTCTTCAAGGTAAATCATTCCCGAATTAGACAGCCAGGCTTTAGCGCGGTTGCTTGCATTAAATTCGACAGGCAACGTTACTAAAGCAAATAAGGCAGTTGCTGCAAATAGAATAACGCCTGCCCAAGCCAGGTTTTGAAAATTTAATAAAAGACCGGCAATGAAGATTATCGGCCCCAGCCAACTTCCCAACTGAACACTTGGAACCATCGCAGATCGTATCTTCAACGCAAAATAATTTTCACTATCTTGTAATGCATGTCCTGCTTCGTGGGCAGCAACGCCTGCAGAAGCGATACTATTGCCCTGGTAAATTTCCGGGCTTAAACGCAATGTTTTCGAACGTGGATCGTAATTATCCGTTAAGAATCCCCGTGTTTGTTCAATGTTGACGTCATTCAAGCCATTCGAATCCAACATTTTGCGAGCGACTTGAGCACCGGTATAGCCAGTGGTTGTCCGTATTTGCGAATATTTTTTTAAAGCTCCCTTAACTTTTATTTGAGCCCAAAATCCCAGTAAAAGAGCTGGTAGACTGAATAGCAGATATAAGCCATAGCCGCCAAACCCGATCATGTATATTACCTCTTTCTTAATGAAAATAACCTTTATAGAAGTATATTGAATAATTATTAAGATTGTTTAATAGATTTATCAGTTTTTTATATACTTTTGTGCGCCTGCCGAGACTCGAACTCGGACTTCTGCCTTCGGAGGGCAACGTGATGTCCATTTCACTACAGGCGCAAATTCTAATAAATTGTTGCAGAATTGTGTGGTTTATTTTACCATGACCGCCCGATAATAAAATTTTTCTAACGGTATTTTGTGTAACTAATAGCAGATTGGGGATACAGAAAATGTGTAATTATCTAGGAAAAAACAGTACCAATCGCATCCCGATCTGGTCGTCTGAGAACTTTTTTCCCCTCCGAAGAAAGAAAATAGACCTGGCTACCCGGATCCTCAACCTTGCCAATAATGCTGGCCAGGATTCCCTTCTCATTTAAAAAATTAACCAATCCCAGGCTCTTTAGTGGGTCAACAGCAGCAACTAAAGCGCCGGATGAAATTGTATTTAAGGGGTTAATGTCGAAATGCTTACATATTTTTTTGGAAAGCTCCGATATTAAAATATTTTGTGGGATAAATTGTATTAATTTATTAGTTGCAATTGATAGTTCCCATAAGGTGGCTGCCAGACCGCCTTCAGTCGGATCGTGCATGGCTCGAACCCCGCCAAAAGATAATGCGCTTCTGGCAGCAGAGTAAATACCAATACCTGGATTATATAAATAATCCTTAGCTTCTTCCAATTCTTCCCGGTTGATTATTCCTGACAGTTCTGACTCAAACTCCAGGGCTAAAATGGCGGTTGTTTCAATTGCCAATTCTTTTATTAGAACGATGTCATCGCCCGATTGGATCATTGCTGGGGAGATAAAATCTTCTTTGGCAACCTCACCTAATAAAGTAGCAGAAATGATTGGCCGGTCAAAATTGTGTGTAATTTCAGTGTGCCCGCCAATGAAAGAAATTCCCATTTCCTGGCAGGCCGTAAATAATTGCGTAACAATATTATTAACCAGGTGCTCATCAGTCTTATTCTCGGGAAGAAGAATACTGGCTGAAAGCCATTTCGGGGAAGCACCGGTCGTGACAATATCATTTACATTAACCTGGACAGCGTACCAACCAATATTCTTCGTTGCAAATGTGATTGGATCTGTTTTTACTATCAGATATTTATCACCGAAATCAATAACAGCACAATCTAAACCAATTCCAGGGCCCACAATAACACGTGAGTCTAAGATAGGCGCTAATTTGACTATCCGGTCAGCAATTTCAGGTGGTAATTTCCCTACTGGCAACGCATTCATTAATTTCTCCGCTGGGTGCACCCACATGGACCCACCCATAAATTAAATTATCTTCTAAATAAAAAAGTTGAATTTCAGGAGGAGACAATACGAAATTTTTTAATCTTTGCCCACATTACAACAAACTAAACGGTGGAGGGCTTTAAAATTTTGGCGCAAATCAACAGATTATTTATAATTTCTTCAATGCCCAAATCTGGGTTGATGACCAAATGAATTGTATCGTGTTTCTATTATTTTTCAAATTTTTAAGGCCCAACACCAAAAAGAATAGATTTCTGAAGTAATTTCAGTAAACTTCAAAGAACAGGCATTTGCGAGAAAATTCTAAATTCGTAACCGGATCATTCACATTTATTTTTTTGTCGTTTTAGAGATGAAGAGTATGCACCTGCCGGGTTATTCTTTTTTGAATTAGCGTAAATGAAGCGGGAAAGTTAACCAAAATTAAATACATTTAGTATCAGCAGAAAATGTGGTCGCAATAGCACAGGCTGGACGGTTTGTCACTAATTGTGAAAACCTGTCTTATAATTGGTTCGGAACACAATTAAAGATGTGCTTGTGTTCTAAATAATTTATTTTTTACAATAATGAAGAATTAAGGGTGACAATGCAAATATACTTTATTCGTCATGCACAATCAGAAAATAACCACCTTTATGATATAGGTGGGCCTGTGGATGGACGTAGTGAAGATCCGGACTTAACTCCAAAAGGAGAAAAACAACTGGAAGCGCTTCGGAAATTCTTTTCCCCATCCGTGGATCTGCCTATTAACAAATTGGATACCGAAAAGGATCCGCAAAATCGGTTAGGTTTCCGTTTTTCACACCTTTATGCCAGCCCGATGATCCGTGCAGTCAAGACCGGTTGGGCGGTAGCTTCACTTTTTAATTTACCTTTACAATTGTGGATCGATATACATGAGACTGGGGGAATTTTCTTGGACAATAAAGATGAAGATCCAATAATCTTGCCCGGAAAGAATTCCAATTATTTTACGAAGACCTTTCCAGGAATCTTGCTGGACGAAGGGATTACCTATCAAGGTTGGTGGAACAAGCCTATTGAGACAAGGGAAGAACGCCCTACTCGCGCAAAACGAGTTTGGGACCGTATTTTATCTACCCATATGCCAGATGACTCAATCGCACTTTTCAGCCATGGTGGATTTTACAACCACTTACTGACGGCCGTTCTTGGTCTCTATCCTCTGGAAACTGATTATGTGAAAGAAAAGTTTTTCTTTGAGTTAAATAACACTGGAATTACGCGTATAGATGTGGACTTTGAAAAGGAGAAAGTCAGAATTTTATACAACAATAAAGTCGATTTTTTGCCCAATGATTTGATCACTTAACGCCTGATATCAGGATTGTACAGATAAATGGGTATTTTAATGTGCTTAAAGGCTACTTCAAATACTTATTGAATGAGAAAATTAAGTTTCCCGTGATTGATTAAATTGTCTATTTGAAATAACGTACCCAACTATGCTTACTAAAGCAACTTTGTTTGAAAGACAAATATCCATATTAGATAGGCTTAAATAAAGTACCGTAATCATTTAACTATCCACATCAGAATATACTCGTTATAATACTGAAATTACCGTAGCATTTTAATCATTTTTGGAGGTGATCCCGAAAAATTGTACTTTACAAAAGGTTAGGAAAGCGCATGGACCATTGCCGAATGGTTGACGAGGAAGAAGGTTCCCCAAAGCGATTTGGGGTTAACCGTAAATTGAGTGTTTAGATTATTTTACGGGAAAATCGAAAGGTCAGCGGATGCCTTCCAGGTGCGAGTCACCTGTACCTACACCTTAAATTAAAATAAATTTTAGATAACTTTGCTATTTAATTGGAGTAGGCATATGTGTGGAATTGTTGGCTATATCGGAGATCGCGATGCGACTCCGATCATTATCAACGGATTAAAAAAACTGGAATACCGCGGGTATGATTCTGCGGGGATTGCAGTTTTGCAAAATGGGAAAATTGAGGTCCGACGTGACGCCGGAAAACTAAGAAAATTAACCGCAATTGTTGATATGCAACCATTAGCTGGCAATTTGGGCATAGGTCATACCCGCTGGGCAACGCATGGCATGCCAACGGCAAATAATGCGCATCCTCACATTGGCAGTACCGGTGAAGTCGTTGTGGTTCATAATGGTATCGTTGAAAATTATCTGGAACTTAAAGAAGAATTAAGGTCAGAGGGGGTGGAATTTAAAACTGATACGGATACGGAAACAATTGTCCATTTGATTGAATTAAATTTATCCTCTGGCCTCAACTTTGAAAATGCGACACTGGCAGCTCTGAAACGATTAAAAGGCGCACACGGAATTGTTACTTTTTCAACTCGTGAACCGGATAAGATCATCGCTGCCCGAATTGGAAACGCTGGCGGAGTAGTTATAGGCTTGGGAGAAAATGAGAATTTTATTGCTTCGGATATCCCGGCGATCCTTGAGCACACCCGACGTGTAATCTTTTTAGAATCGGAACAAATTGTCCTGCTCGGTCGTGATCAGATAACAATTAAGGATTTTGATGGGGCGGTTCTTCATCCTGAAATACAAATTATCTCCTGGGATCCTGTTTCAGCGGAAAAAGGGGAATACCGTCATTTTATGTACAAGGAAATTCATGAGCAGGTACGATCCTTGACGGATACTCTGGCTGGCAGAGTAGATTTCGAAAACGGATTCATTCAATTGCCGGAACTCAATCTGACAGCTGAAAATGCAAAATCTTTTCAACGAATAATTATCACAGCTTGCGGTACTGCAGCATATGCAGGAATGGTCGGAAAATTATTAATTGAACAAATTGCCCGGATACCGGTGGAAGTGGATATTGCTTCAGAATTTCGATACAGGGACCCGATTATTGATGAAACCACGTTGGTGATTGCAATCAGCCAATCAGGTGAAACAGCAGATACTCTGGCAGCAATGGAGCTCGCGAAACGAAAAAGGGCTACTTTATGGTCAATTGTAAATGTATTGGGTTCGCAAGCGACGCGCCTCTCTGATGGGTTTATTTCGATGCAAACTGGGCCGGAGATTGGAGTAGCTTCAACAAAAGCATTTACAGCCCCATTGGTGGATTTATACATGATCGCGCTCCTGTTAGCAGACATGCGAGGCACCATTTCAAAAGAGAAACGAAAACAATTGGTTAGCGATTTACGGCTCGTACCTGCGCTTGTAGGACAGGTTCTCGAGCTCGATAAAGATATCATGAATATTGCAAAAGAATTTAAGTACATGCGTAATACTTTTTATCTCGGTAGAGGGATTAATATGCCCATTGCTTATGAAGGTGCGCTTAAGTTGAAAGAAATTTCTTATATTCACGCTGAAGCGTACCCGGCCGGCGAAATGAAACATGGTCCAATAGCATTGGTGGATCGAGATTTTCCAGTTCTGGCTATTGTTCCAAAGGATCCCTGGTATGAAAAAATGATTAGTCAAATCGAGCAAGTAAATGCTCGTGGTGGTTCTGTTTTGGCAGTGGCCACGAAAGGTGATGAACGCATCAAAGAGTTAGCGGATCACATTTTCTGGATACCTGAGACACCCTGGCTGCTCAGTCCTGTGATTGCTGTTATCCCACTACAACTATTTGCATACCATATTGCCTCATTACGAGGCTTGGATGTTGATCAACCACGCAATTTAGCCAAATCGGTTACCGTGGAATAATGAATACTTATTGGTTACGAGAAATCCAGCTCTCCAAATTAGCCGGTTGTTGAAAAGTCTGTAAACTGCTCAGTAGCAACGCGGGCTCTTTTTCGATTACCATCAACACTTTGTGTTGATCGTAAATAAAATTCTCTGCGAGTGCATGATTGACGAGCGCAATTAATGGGTCGTAATAATTGCTTGTGTTTAAAAGACCGATAGGTTTATGATGGATCCCGATTTGAGCCCATGTTAATGTTTCGAACAACTCATCAAAGGTTCCAAAACCGCCAGGTAATGCAATAAACGCATCTGCCATTTCGCTCATTCGTGCTTTTCTCGTTTGGATATGATTCACAACTTCCAGGCGTGAAAGGTGGCTATGAATAAGTTGGCCTTGATTTAGATTATCCGGAACAATTCCAATTACCACCCCGCCAGCTTCCAGAGCGCCATCTGCCAATGCGCCCATCAGCCCCGTTTTCCCTGCGCCATAAACAATTTCGATTGCATTTTCTGCGAGCAATTTGCCGGTTTGGTAGGCAGCCTGATAGAAATCAGATTTCACCCCATCTGCTGAGCCACAATAAACACAAATTCTTCTAATGTTATTTTTAGCAACCACTATTTAATCTCATATTCTTTCTCAGTATTTTAGAGAACTGCCACCAATAAATTCACGAATGACAGAATCGCTTGGGATTAATGATTCATCAATAAGTGCGGGAATATCTTCCAGTGCAGCCCGGTTTCTTTTAGCGCGGATGTAAGCATCTGTTTTGAGAGGGTCGCCTTCCAATTCGGTGGTCCATTTTTGAAATTCATTCATTAATTTCGGCTTATAGTAGCAAAGCTCATACGGCATAGCTGAATTGACGATGTAATCTGCGTGAGAAACAAATGGAATAATGTTACGCATTTCACTGGTCCTTACGTAATGCCAATGCATCAACGTTTTGGTCGGGTCATAGGATCGGTGGGATGCATCCCGCAGCATTCTGCGAAGCAGACGAATATCTGTCCAACGAATATATTCGCCATAAGAAGTTTTCAATTGCAATAATGGTTCAAGATAAAGTTTAAATTTATGCTCATCGCCGACACTATCAGTCATTGGTGGATAAAGTCCATGGAGACTATCGATAAGGATGATTTCATTTTCTGCCAAATGCATTGGTGTCAAATCACTGGAGCGCATGCCGGTCTTGAAATCATAATATGGCACATAAATTTCTTCTCCGGCAACTAATTTTGATAAGTGTTGGTTAATTAATTCCAAATCCAGAGCTTGGGGAGTTTCGAAATCATAATCGCCAAACTCATCTTTTGGATGCATATCCAGATTAAAAAAATAATTGTCGACATTTAATGTGGTCAGTTTAAGGCCAAGATGTTCCAGTCTTTGCCCAAGCTTGATTGTACTGGTCGTTTTGCCTGATGACGAAGGTCCTGTGATAATCACAATTTTGAGGCTATCTTTATTTAGTGCAACCATTTCGGTTACATTTTCTATATCTTCTTCATATTTCTGTTCACTGGCAGTAATTATTTCAGCAATTTCACCTTTGGCAATTCTTCGCGCAAGTCCGGCAGTCGTATTTAAATCCTGATCAATGGCCCAGTCCAGAACATGCCAAATTTTTGCCCATGGGATGTTGACGGATGGGCGTGAGGCCAGTTCTGCACGTTCCTGTCGTTTTTTTGCACGGTCATCACGATAGAGAATATAAGCTTTTGCAACTTTAACATCCCCATTTTCAATTAAGACTTTTTCAACTGTATCTTGAATATCTTCAATGGTTGGAATCTTATTCACGCCATAATGCTTTTCCAAATCTGCAACCACAAGATCACTAATTTGCCGCGATCTTTGCAAATTACGCTCACCAACTGCAACAGAAGCACGGTAGATTGCATTCGTAATACGCTCTGGAGTAAAGGAGACAACTGCGCCGCTTCGTTTTAGTACATGTGTGATTGTACTCATTTCATCACCTTTTTACTTATTTTATCTTACTCGCAACAAAATAAATAATCAATTTGAATGAGGAATTAATTTGCCCACTGGGGTAAGGGGTAAATGGAACTTGCAATTTTGGTGACCGATCACGGGATGTAAATGAACACAATTTTGCTTCGTGATTTTTGAGATAAATCTTGAATCAATTTCGCAAAACTCCTGATGTTTCTCTATTAATTGTCGGTAAGGGCAATTTGTGATAATTATTTCAGGTCCTTGGGCATGGGATTCCCAACGTGCCTGGTAATTGCGCTCATTTAACGCCTTAATTAGCCGGTTTAAGCGTTGTATCAATGGTAAATGTGGATCAATATCAACTTTCTTGTATAAAGCGTTATTGAGCAAATTTATCAATGTTTCATGATCTTCAAAATATTGGAAAAGCATATCAATCATTTCAAAATAATTGTCTGGTTGATGTGTGGGATTAATTGTAAATCGCTTTGCAGGTCTACCGCGCGAAATTCTTGTTGTATGACCTGCATCAATTATTTTTCCATGTTCAATTAATACCTTTAAATGATGGCGTATGTTGGCTTTGGTCACGTTAATATGTAAGCTCAGTTCTAAGACCGTCGAAGGATTATGATTGGATAAAAATGCGAGTATTTCTTCACTGGTAGTTTTTGCCATGTCATTATTTTACATCAATTAAGCAAATAAAATTTTGCTTAATTGCATATTGACACCTGTGCCTGAAAGGTTACAATCAGATTGGTATCAAGACTAAATCCATTTATGGAGGATTTCTCATGGTAAATGAAGGATTGAACAAACCTGGCGTAGATATACCAGAGGAGATGCAAAATCAGGTCGCCATAACCACCCTTGATCGAATTTACAATTGGAGCCGTTCCAAGTCGTTGTGGCCGATGATGTTTGGGTTGGCTTGCTGTGCAATTGAAATGATGATCACTGCTTCAAGCCGTTTTGACTTTTCGCGCTTTGGGATGGAGGTCATGAGACCAAGTCCACGGCAAGCTGATGTCATGCTTGTTTCAGGGACCGTTACAAAAAAGATGATCCCTCAAATCGTTCGTTTATATAATCAGATGCCAGAACCAAGGTATGTGCTGGCCATGGGTGCTTGCGCTTCAGGGGGAGGACCATTCAAAGAAGGTTACAATGTTGTTTCTGGAGTGGACAAATTTATACCGGTAGATATTTACGTGCCTGGCTGCCCACCTACACCTCAAGCGCTTTTGCATGGCTTGATTACATTGACGAAGAAAATTGAAACTGAGAAATTGAGTGAAGCTGAATGGTATAGGAAGGACTTTGAAGAAGAAATTCCTGTTCCGATTTTAGGACCAGATTTAATTGACCCACGTAATTTTGAAAGAATCAAACAGGTTTCGCGTGAGCAATTAGAGGCGAAAGTTTTAGATGAATCGATTTCAACGGAAGATACGCTATGAGTGACCCTATTCTTGTTTCAACAATTCCTGATTTCCACATTCTCTATCCCGAGAATGTGCATCAAGACGAGCGCCCTGGATACACGGGTTTTATTGTGCAAAGCCCCTTCCTACTTGAATTTGCAAAAGCTATTCGTGATGATTGGGGTTATGATTTTCTCACTTCTGTAACAGCAGTTGATTTTTTCCCTGAAACATTTGAAGTTGTTTATCATTTGTTCCGCTCCTTGGGAGGAGGAGTGCTTACGTTCAAAGTTGTATTACCGAGAGAGAATCCTAAAATCGATTCCCTTTACAATATTTTTCCCGGCAGTGAGTTACAAGAACGTGAAGTCTATGATATGTATGGAATTGTTTTTGTAAATCATCCTGATTTGCGCCGAATATTATTATGGGAGGGTTTTGCAGGCTGGCCATTGCGCAAAGATTGGAAAGAAGCATATTTTGAGGAAGAAAGCAAACCATTTTCTTCACGCTGGCCAAATGGTGAAGCTGTGCGTTCCGAGAGTGCTAATCCTTTTCATGCAAACCTTAAATATCCACCAGGGTTTGATCCCGAAAAATGGATTCCTGATGGCGAAGATGCACTCTACATGGGTTTGAAACAACCCGAAAACTCGGACGGGATGAACACCGATTATATGATTGTTAATTTAGGTCCACAGCACCCATCAACACATGGTGTCTTTCGCATGGCAGCACTTGTGGATGGTGAAACGGTTGTGGATTTGAAACCGGTAGTCGGCTATTTGCATCGTAACCATGAAAAAATTGGAGAACGAAATACTTATTTGCAAAATATGCCCTTCACCGATCGAATTGATTACATCAACGCCATGAGTAACAATTTTGGATATGCGCTGGCAGTTGAGAAACTGATGGGAATTAAGCCACCAGAACGAGCTGAATATATTCGCGTCATTATGGCCGAACTTTCACGTATTCAAAGCCATTTCATGGTGACAGGTTTCCTGCTTAATGACCTTGGTGCTTTTTTCACACCGGCACTCTACGCGCTGAAGGAACGTGAATTAATCCTGGATATTTTCGAAGAGGTTTCTGGGTCGCGCATGATGTGTAACTATTTTCGTTTTGGAGGGTTGGCACGTGATCTACCTGAAGGCGTTTTAAAGAAGATTCACGACCTGGCATTTAATCGCCTACCTCGAAAAATTGACGAAATGGATGAGCTGTTAACTGAGAATGAAATTGTAACTGCCCGCTGCAAAGGGATTGGAATTTTGAGTGCTGAGAGAGCTATCGCGCTTTCTGCGGTTGGCCCTATCTTGCGCGCTTCCGGGGTGCCTTACGATATCCGCAGAGCTGACCCCTATAGTATCTACGATCGCTTCGATTTCGATGTAATCGTTCGCTATCATGGCGATATCTATGATCGCTATCTGGTTCGGATTGAAGAAATGCGCGAGAGTGCTCGCATTTTGCAGCAGGCAATTAAACAGATTCCTGAAGGTCCAATCTTTGAAGGAAAATCTCAATACCAGGTTAAGGTGCCACCTGGAGAAAGTTATGGGAGAGTGGAAGGCCCACGTGGAGAGCTTGGTTTTTATGTTGTTTCGAATGGACAGCCAAATCCGGTTCGATACCATATTAGAGCACCATCGTTTATAAATTTAACCGGTTTACAAGAAATGTGTCGAAATGAAAAGATTGCTGATGCTGTTGCGATCCTTGGTTCTATTGATATTGTCTTAGGCGAAGTAGATCGCTGAAACCAGGAGGTAATGTGGGTATTCGAGGAATTATAAAAGGCTTGGGGATTACCTTTAAACACTTATTTGAAACGTATAGTGAAGATTTAAAGCAGGGACCTGATCGTTATAAAACAGCAGAAGGCATTCAAGATCGCCTTTCGGCTGATACAAAGGGAATATTTACTGTTCAATATCCCGAAGAGAAAATTCCAGTTCCGGAAGCTTTTCGCTATATACCTTTCCTAATTTATGATGAGTTGGAAGGCGGTGAGCGTGACATACGTTGCACATCGTGTGGAATTTGTGCCAAGGTTTGTCCACCACAATGTATTTGGATTACCCGTTCTGTCAACCCTGAGACAGGAAGACCTATTCCGAAACCTGAAAAGTTTTTTATTGACATAGATATCTGTATGAACTGCGGATATTGTGCCGAATATTGCCCATTTGAAGCGATTCGTATGGATCACGATTATGAAATCGCCGGGTTTGACCGAATGAATCACCACATTTACGATATGGAAAAATTACTTAAGCCGGCTTCGTATTATGCAAAAACCCACCCGGTTCAGTATGCAGAGGAAGAGACTGCCCGATTAGAAAAAGAGGCTAAAAAAGCTGCTGCCCAGGCAGCCAAAGCTGCTTAAATGAAAGTTGTGGATAATTAATGTATAATTCGGATACGGAAGTCATATTTCCTTTGCGTTCAGTACCTTTTTTAAGAGGATTACGTGGTCCCCAATGGGATCAGTTGATAGATTATATTTTGAGTGATCTAGCGAGCCAACAAGAACAAATAGCTTTTATATTAATGATTGTGCGTTTGGTAGGTTGTTCAGGATGTAATGCCGATTCATTCCGTGCGATGCGAGGTTGTACCAAATGTGCTCAACAATCCATAAAACGCTATCGAGGAGAAGATCAGGATTTAATCAATTTATATGAAAAAACAAAACAAGAAATTCAAAACAACCCTCGTATTGGGTAATTGAATTCTTCTGAGTTGAAAGGATTTTATTAAATTATGGCTGCAAAGATAAATGAAAAAGATGTCCTAAAGGCCTTGTCTACTGTTCAAGAACCGGAACTACATAAAGATCTGGTCACTCTCAATATGATTCGAGAACTTACTATAGAAGGAAGTCTCGTAAAATTTAAAATTATGTTAACCACACCAGCTTGCCCATTAAGATCACGAATTGAAAAAGAGGCTCGCTCGGCTGTTATGGAAATTAATGGTGTTGAGAATGTTGAAATTGCTTTTGACGCCAATATACCTTCAGATGGACGCCCGCGTGGAAATACATCTATGAATGTGAAAAATGTTATCGCTGTCGCCTCAGGGAAAGGCGGGGTAGGTAAATCTACGGTAGCTGTTAATATTGCGGTATCGTTGGCGCATCACGGCGCCAAGGTCGGTCTTTTGGACGCCGATATTTACGGCCCAAATATTCCGACGATGATGGGAGTGAAACAATTGCCGCCTTTTCAACGTGAAAAAATAATTCCGGCCGAGACTTATGGCGTGAAAATGATGAGCATCGGCTTCATGGTCAAACCAGGTCAGCCATTAATTTGGCGGGGTCCAATGCTTCACTCGGCCATCCGCCAATTTCTATCGGATGTATTATGGGGGGACTTGGATTACCTGGTGATTGATCTTCCGCCTGGAACAGGTGATGCCCAGCTAAGTTTGGCTCAATCAATCCCGATCTCTGGTGGAGTCATCGTTACGTTACCTCAAGATGTTTCAATCGAAGATGCTGCCCGTGGATTATATATGTTTAAGCAACTTGATATTCCGATCCTGGGCGTAATAGAAAATATGAGTTATCTGGATTTACCGGATGGCACTCGTATGGAGATTTTTGGTTCAGGTGGTGGAGAAAGATTAGCGGAAGAGGCAAAAACAGATTTCCTTGGCATGATCCCAATGGATGCTGATGTGCGTGTCGGGGGCGATTCGGGTATACCCATTGTTGTTTCTTCTCCTGATTCAAAGCCGGCGGTCGCGATGCGTGAAATAGCAGAAAAAATTGCTGCGAAATTAAGCGTGTCTGCACTGGAAAATCAAGCAGGCATTCAATTAGAGATTGTGGAATAGTCTATGGAAAGTACTGCTGTCAATGTAGTTAGTGTTCGTTTTAGCAAAGTTGGTAAACTTTATAACTTTGATGCCGGTCATTTAGAAGATATTAAGGTCGGAAACAAGATAGTTGTCGAAACATCCCGAGGTTGGCAACTGGGACAGGTTGCTCAAATCCTCGGAGATGTCTCCAACAACGAAAATGTCTCCTGGAAGAAGGTAGACCGGTTAGCTACTGAGGAAGATTTATCCACCAGAGAGTCGCTAGAAAGCAAAGAAAAAGAACTGGTCGAACTGGCCCGACGCTCAATCAGCGAGCATAAACTGGAAGGTGTAAAGGCCATTTCATCAGAAATCAGCCTTGATTCTTCGCGTGTCACTATTCTTTATAGTTATGAAGGTGATAATAAAATAGACTTACGTTTTGTCAAATATGACGTTAACCGAACCATGCACAATGCGCAAATTGAATTGCGCCAGATTGGCCCAAGGGATGTCGCGAAAATCTTAGGAGGAATGGGTGCTTGTGGATTACCTACCCGCTGCTGTTCAATGTTTCTAACTGATTTCAGCTCAATTTCAATCCGCATGGCCAAGGAACAAGGCATTTCTCTGACGCCGGCGGAAATCACTGGAATGTGTGGGCGGCTGCGATGTTGTTTAATTTATGAATATGAAATGTATGCCGATAATCGCCGCCAGTTGCCAAAGCGAAATAAACGAGTAATGACACCAATCGGCGAAGGAAAAGTGGTTGACGTGCTCCCCTTAAAAATGGCGGTGGTTGTTGAAATTCCACAAGTTGGCAGACGGGAATTTAACAACGCAGATATAGAAATATATGATCCAGCCATTCATGATAGTTTGAATACTACGGTCAAGGCAGCAAAATCGGAAATTGTTGGTGAACCTATCGTCATGCGATCTGCTCCGGAAAGCAAAAATGATGAAACTCCGCATTCGCGTGAACCTCAGAAAAAGATGGATGCGAGTGAAAAACCAAATACACGTTCAAGAAATCAACGCCCGAAGCACCGCAAACGAAGATCCGGACCGCGAGAAAGTGAATAATAAAATTGCGAGAAATCGCGATCAGGTTAAATTACGAGAATATCTTGTAAATAAAAGACGTCTATTTCATCAGTACCCTGAATTAGGTTTTCAAGAATATAAAACTGCGCAGGTGATCAAACTCGAGCTTGAATCACTTGGATATGAAGTAAAGAGTGGTCTGGCTAAAACTGGTCTTGCAGCTACCCATTATGCAAGTGAAGACGACCCAGTAATCTTGCTCCGATTTGATATGGATGCATTACCGATCACTGAGGAGAACGAACTTGATTTTGTGTCTAAAAATCCAGGGGTTATGCATGCCTGCGGCCATGATGCCCACATCAGTATTGGTTTGGGAGTAGCCAGAGAATTTATGAGTTTGGAGAACAAACCCCCTGCCACTCTTAAACTCGTTTTCCAGCCTGCTGAGGAAGGACTTGGTGGGGCTGAGGCCATGATTGCTGATGGTGTTCTCAATAATCCTGCTCCTGACTATACACTGGCCATTCATGTTTGGAATGAAATGGATGTGGGGTGGGCTGCCATCACCCCTGGCGAATTTATGGCTGGTGCGGATAGCTTTACGATACAGATTGTAGGGAAAGGCGGTCATGGCGCCTTGCCTCAAAATGTAAACGACCCTATTTTGGCTGCAGCTCAAGTTATTCAAAGCATTCAATCAATTGTCAGCCGCAACATTTCTCCATTGGATAATGGTGTAGTTAGTGTTTGTGGTATTCATGGTGGAGGGACATTTAATGTTATTCCACAAACAGTGGAATTAACAGGCACGATCCGATCTTTTCATAGTGAAACTCGCCAAAAAATAATTGCCAGGCTTAAAGATATTGCGGAAGGTGTTGCGCTTGCTTTTGGTTGCGAAGCCAGGGTTGAGATTACGGAAGTTACACCACCGGTTATTAATAATGCCTCAGTAGCCAAAATTATATTGAGCAAGACAGTTGCTCATTTTCCGGAGCTTAAAATAAATACACAATATCGCTCTCTGGTTTCGGAAGATTATTCCCTATTTTTGAATCAAATTCCGGGCTGTTTTATGTTTTTTGGATCTGGGATTAAGAATGAGAGTTTTCGATATGGGCACCATCATCCTAAATTTAATATCGATGAAGCCGTAATGCCTTTGGCTGTGTCTTTTCTGCTTCAGGCCATCCGCGATCTCAGTGAAAATTTCCACTTACAATAATTTGCCGAAATTAATCTGACATTCAATTCAATTTATGATTACACATTGCTCTTGACTAATCAATTTCAGGGATGTTATACTCGCCATAACGGTAATCATCTGATTAATAAGATAAATAAATCAAGGTTAGAATTGATTTTATGGGCATACAACAAAATTCGTCCAGTGTTTTATCCGAATTTTTACAATATCTTTCAAAAAGGGCTGCGAATGGAGAAGATCGCCTTCCTCCCCTAACAGTTTTAAGCAAAGAATTAAAAATATCTGTCGCCAGCTTACGCGAACAATTAGAAATTGCGCGTGTGCTTGGTTTTGTCGATATTAAGCCTAAGACTGGCATTCGCTGGCTGCCCTATCAATTTGCACCTTCTGTTTTGGTATCTTGTGCCTATGCAATTGAACTTTCCAGTGAATATTTAGTCCAGTTTCGCGATATGCGCAACCACCTTGAGGCTGCCTATTTTCTTGAAGCCGTTAAACAACTAACCGAAAACGAAGTGGAAGAGTTATTTGGAATTATTGAGTCTGCAGAAAATAAGATTGAGGGTTACCCTCCATTATTACCGCATGCAGAACACCGTGATCTGCACTTATTACTATTTTCACACATTGAAAACATTTTTTTGAAAGGAATTTTGGATGTTTACTGGGAAATTTATGAATACCTGGGTTATTCAGTAGTAAGCGATTATAAATATCTAAAAAATGTTTGGGGCTATCATCGCAAAATATGTGAAGCAATTGCAGAAGAGGATTTAGACCGGGCCTTTCAACTCTTCATGGATCATAAGGAATTAATTCGTTGGAGCCCAAAAGTTGTAAATGCTTATCAATTTGAATAAATATAAATTGAAATTTAGGAGTGCTTATGACACAGGAAGCCAGGCAAGAAATGGTTAAAGAAATTGCAACACCTGATCGCATCGTAAACAACTTTGTAATAACGTTTGGAACAGTTAATGGGTCGGGCAGTGCCACCGCCAATACCATGATTATGCGGGCTCTTTTTGATATGGGAATCCCGGTTTCAGGAAAAAACATATTTCCTTCGAATATTCAAGGATTGCCCACCTGGTACACATTGCGCTTAAGCAAAGATGGGTATTTAGCACGCGTGGAAGAAGATGACATTGTTATCGCCATGAATCCTGCCACGATCCGTAAAGAGCTGGATTCATTAATCCCAGGAGGAGTACTCTTCTACCCGGATGATCTTAAATTTGAAATAACACGCGATGATGTCGTCTTGTATCCCATGCCGATCAAGAAAATTACAAAAGAAGCGGATGTCTCTCCTTCTTTGCGCGATTACGTAGCGAACATGGTTTATGTTGGTGTGCTGACTGAGATGATTGGCATCGAAATGGATTCGATTCGAAAGGCGCTGAGATTTCACTTTAAGGGGAAAGAAAAGTCGATCCAGATTAATTTCCATATTATCGAACAAGCTGCACAATGGGCAAAAGAGAATCTTACAAAGGTTGATCGCTATTATGTTGAGCGAATGGATGCGACCCACGGTTATATCATGACTGACGGAAATACCGCCGCTGCCTTGGGATCGCTGTATGGGGGTATTGAATTTGCTGCATGGTATCCAATTACTCCTGCATCAAGTTTGGCAGAATCTATTCATGAATATGCTCCCATGCTCCGTCAGGAAAAAGAAACAGGTAAAGACACGGTTGTTGTAGTTCAAGCAGAGGACGAATTGGCAGCAATAGGAATGGCAATTGGTGCTGGGTGGTCTGGTTTGCGTGCATTGACTTCGACGTCTGGACCTGGCTTAAGCTTGATGACAGAATTTCTGGGTCTGGCCTATTATTCCGAAATACCAGTTGTTGTCTGGGATGTACAACGTGTCGGTCCCAGCACCGGCCTCCCAACCCGCACCGCTCAGGGTGATTTAACCTTTGTCTATTTTCTTGGCCATGGTGACACCAATTTTGTTATACTACTGCCTGGCTCGGTTAATGAGTGCTTCGAGTTTGGATGGAAATCATTTGATATTGCAGAACGATTGCAGACTCCGGTAATTGTGCTTTCTGACCTTGATTTAGGCATGAATGAGTGGATGGCGCCGCAGTTTGAGTATCCTGATCTGCCTATGGACCGTGGAAAGATCTTGTGGGAAGAAGACTTACAAAATTTCGAAGATCTACATGGTGTAGCATACGGACGTTATAAAGATGTTGATAACGATACAATACCTTATCGAACTTTGGTTGGAAACCAGCATCCAAAAGCACCGTATTTTACTCGGGGCACGGGACATGATGAAAATGCGAATTACTCAGAAGATAGCGATGTTTGGCTAAAAAGCATGGACCGGCTGAAAAGAAAGTTCCAGAATGCTGTCCAATACACCCCAAAACCTGAAATTGTGGACAATGGATCTCATATTGGAATAATTACGATTGGTTCCGCAGGTTTTCCGGTTTTGGAAGCCCAGGACATGCTAGCCGCGCAAGGAATAAAGACTGATCTCATGCGTATTCGATCGTTGCCGATGCATCAGGAAGTCAGGGATTTTATCAAAAAGCATGAATATTGTTATATTGTCGAGTTAAACCGGGATGGGCAGTTACATCAAATTATTTCGATGAAAATGTTTGACAGCCATCTTGATTTACGTAAAGTGGCCAAAGCGGATGGATTACCGCTTTCGGCAAAATGGATTGTAAATGAGATCCTCAAAATCGAGGAGGTGAAAAATGGCGTTAGCTGATAGTCGCGTTAATGTTAACCTTGCTGGCCTATCCCGAAATGATTATAAGGGCTCGCCCAGCACATTGTGCCAGGGATGCGGTCATAATTCAATTTCCAGCCAGATCGTAGCTGCTTGCTTTGAATTGAATATCCGCCCTGAGAAAATTGTTAAATTTAGTGGGATTGGTTGTTCTTCCAAAAGCCCCACATATTTTTTGAACCGGTCATTTGGATTCAATGGCTTGCATGGGCGCATGCCAACACTGGCATTGGGTGCTATGTTTGGTGATACGTCTGTACGCGGCTTGGGAGTTAGTGGGGATGGTGATACAGCCTCAATTGGGATGGGTCACTTTAAACACCTTGCCCGCAGAAATACTCCTATGGTTTACATCGTGGAGAACAATGGTGTCTATGGGCTCACCAAAGGACAATTTTCAGCAACCGCCGAGGAAGGCCTTGAATTAAAGAGGCAGGGAATCAATACCTATCTTCCAGTTGATATTTGCATGGAAGCACTGGTTACGAATGCATCATTTGTAGCTCGCGGTTTTGCCGGTGATCCTAAACAGCTCAAGACTTTGTTAAAGGCGGCTCTGGTACATGATGGTCTGGCAGTCATCGATATCATCAGCCCCTGTGTAACTTTTCATAACAAGGAAAATTCATTTCACTCCTACCAGTGGGGAAAAGATAATGAAGCTCCGTTGCATGACATTACTTTCGTGCCTTCGCGGGATGAAATTACTTTAGAAGATTTTGAACCTGGCTCAACCACTGAAGTGACCTTGCACGATGGTTCACTCATTATTTTAAAAAAGCTGGATAAAGATTACGATCCGACCAACCGGTTTGAAGCGTTACGGGTCTTAGAGGAAGCGGATCAAAATAATTCTTTGTTAACTGGTTTGTTGTTTGTTGAGCCTGGTGCCAAAACTTTGTTTGATCGATACAATTTGCCCGAGACTCCTTTAAATCGGTTAACTCCTGAGCAAATTCGGCCAACGCGGGAGTCCTTGCAAGAGGTTAATAAAATGATGTTTTTACAAGATTAAGAGAGTAAGCTAATTGGTCATGGGGTGATTTTTGGACGCTTTGGATCGCGGATCCATTCACTCCAGGAGCCAGCATATAGTCTTGCATTTTCAATTCCAATTTGCGCCAGTGCTACCAGATCGAGGCAGGAAGTTACCCCAGAACCACAGTACAGGATGATATTTTCGCCTTTAATAGTCTTCGAAGAGAACTGATAAAGTCTCTTCAACTGTTTCTCAGGCAGAAAATAGCCCTCAGCATCGAGGTTGGCTTGATGGAACACATTTTTAGCGCCAGGAATATGCCCTGCGATGGTATCGATCGGTTCTTCAATGCCGATATAGCGATTGGCAGCTCTGGCGTCAATTAAAACAAAATCCGGATTCATAAGGGTTGCTTCAAGCTCTTTTGCTTTTACTAGAAATTTATTAGAAAATTGGCCTTGGAAAACAGCAGGTTTGTTTGTACATTGTCCACTTTCCAAAGGAAAATTTTCTTTCTTCCAAGCTGAAAAACCACCATTTAAGAGTAAAACGTCTTCGTGACCATAAGAGCGTAATAACCACCATAAGCGCGCTGCAAAAGCGCCAAAAGCAGTATCGTACACCACAACTGTTTTACTTGAATCTATTCCGGCCTTCGATAAAAATGAGACAAAACTATCAGGGTTGGGCAAAGGATGCCGACCAGAAGTTGCAGTAATAGGGCTTGAGAGATCATGATCAAGATGCGCATAAACGGCACCTGGAATGTGTTCACGTAAGTAATCAGCATGTCCCCAATCCGGATCAGCCAGATCAAAGCGGCAATCCACTATAATTATGTTTGGGTCTGTAATTCGCTGATGTAATTCTTTCGCTTCAATCAAATGGTTTGCCATAAATTGCTCCATTATTGCTCTTAAATTTATGAAGATTTGTTAATTCTAAATAGAAGAAGGGAATGAATTTTATAAACAACATTCAAAGATTATAACTTCAAGAATAATTTAAAAATATAATAGCTTCAGGCCTTTTAGATCATGGGGGAAAACTATTTATTCATTTTCTTCAGAAACCTTTAATCTTATGAAGAAGTAAGAAGTTGGGCGGTAGCATTTCTCCAATTGGAAGATAGGAAACAAATATAATTTGTTCACCACTCTTGATTGTCGTCGTTGCAATAATGGCTTCTTCTACGAGTGCCAACATGTCTTCTATCGTTGTTGCGTGCGGAACCATGTAAGGGATGACACCCCAGTAAAGGGAGAGACTGCGATAGGTTGTCAATTCAGGCGTGAATGCCAGGATTGGCACGCTGGGGTGGATTTTTGACATAAGATGAGCGGTCTTTCCCGAGCGGGTAAGTACTGCAATGAAACGTACATTCCTTTCAGCCGCCAATTCACCGGCTGCCCGTGTCAAAGCTACAGCATCAAACTCAGTTGATTCACGCCGATTTCGCCCCTGATATCCCCATCGTTGGTAATTTGCTTCTGCTTCCTTGACGATTGAATCCATCATTTTTACTGTTTCCAACGGATATTTACCGATGGCTGTCTCTCCGGATAACATGACAGCGTCGGTTCCGTCAAGTATGGCATTGGCTACATCAGACGCTTCTGCCCGTGTGGGGCGGGGGTTATTTATCATTGAATCGAGCATCTGAGTGGCTGTAATGACTAACTTCGCTTTGTGATAGGCAGCATCGATAATCTTTTTCTGGATAATTGGCACCGTAGATGGGGAAGTCTCTACACCCAAATCACCTCGTGCAACCATAACTCCATCAGCTGCATCTAGAATTTCATCTAGATTCTCTATTGCTTGGGGTCGTTCAAGTTTTGCGATAACCGGAGGAGGAATGCGATCAACACAAATTTTTGAAATTGCATCTTTGACTTCAATAACATCGTTGGCATTATTGACAAATGAAACAGCAATAGCGTCTACACCATTTTGCAAACCAAATTCCAAATCTCCACGGTCTTTTTCAGTAAAACCTGGGATTTTTAAATCTATCCCGGGAAGATTTACTCCTTTATATGAAGATATTCTTCCGCCGAGTACCACTTTGGTAATTACAGTTGAATTCTTTACCTCAATTACTTCCAGCTCCAGATTGCCGTCATCCATTAATATGCGGCTACCATTTTTGACAGCGCGTGCCAGATTAGGTACAGCCACAGGCAAGATTTGCAGAGAGGAATGGGCATCGAGCAACTCCTCAGAATCTTCTACCGGCTGTAAAGCGACTAACTGATCTTTACTCAGCAAAAAGCCTTCAGAAGGGAGCATCCCGACACGTAATTTAGGTCCTTGAAGATCTTGTAAAATGGTGACCGGCTTGTTGACTTCGGATGAGATTTCACGGATTAATTCGATCCTTTTTTTATGTTCATCAAAAGAACCATGCGAAAAATTCAAGCGCGCGACGTCCATACCTGCCAAAATTAATTGTTTGAGAATGATCCGATCGTCGGTACTGGGTCCCAATGTTGCTACAATTTTGGCTTGTCTCTCCATTATTTCACCCTTTTATGCTCCCAATCGTATTTTTGAAGAAAATACCGGTTCTTAAGAACCGGTATTAAAATTTATGGCATCATCAATGTTTCAGCAATAATTGGCAACGCCCAATCGATCGTCTTTTGGTCAATAATTAACGGGGGTGCAAAACGAATGACATTCTCATGCGTTTCTTTTGCCAAAATTCCTTTTTCTTTCATTGCTTCGCAAAATCTGCGAGCGCCACGAGCTTCGGGTTTAAGTTCCACGCCAATGAAAAGCCCTTTCCCGCGGATCTCTTTGATATGTGAACTGGGAATTTCTTCGAGATGCTCTTTGAAATAGGTTCCCATTTTCTCGGAATTCTCTACTAACTTTTCATCACGAATTACCCTTAAAGCAGCACGAGCGACGGCTGCACCCAATGGGTTTCCCCCAAATGTTGACCCATGCTCCCCTGGAAGAAAAAGACTCATAATATCCCTATCAGCCAGAACGGCGGAAACTGGATAAAAACCTCCAGACAATGCTTTGCCGATAATTACGATATCCGGACGGACATCTTCATGCTGGCTGGCGAATAACTTACCGGTCCTCCCTAAGCCTGTTTGAATTTCATCGGCAACAAAAAGAATATTGTTTTGATCGCAAATATCTTTTACTTGTCTGAGATAGCCCTCAGGTGGTAAAACAACTCCTGCTTCCCCTTGGATGGGCTCTAACATTACGGCAGCAGTGTTAGGCGTCACAGCTGCTTGCAAAGAAGAAATATCACCGTATTTAACATTAATAAATCCGGGTGTAAAAGGTCCAAATTCGTTTTTATAAAAAGTGTCACTGGAGAAAGAGACAATAGAAATTGTGCGGCCATGAAAATTACCGTCAGCGACAATGATCTCACATTGATAATGGGGAATGTGCTTAACAGTGTACGCCCACTTACGCACCAGTTTCAAAGCTGTTTCGACCGCTTCGGCACCGCTATTCATTGGCAATGACATTTCGTATCCGGTCATATCAGATAATTCTTTATAAAATAAAGGCAGCTGTGCATTACGGAAAGCCCGTGAAGTAATTGTAACTTTTTTGGCTTGCTCTATTAAGGCGGAAAGAATCGCTGGGTGAACGTGGCCCTGGTTGAGGGCTGAATAAGCACTCAGGCAATCAAGATAGCGATTTCCTTCAATATCATAAACCCATACTCCTTCTCCGCGTTCAATGACGACATCCAGGGGATGATAATTATGAGCGCCATATTCATCTTCGATAGCAATATAATCAGTTGATTTCATGGTATTTACTCCTCAAAAAGTTTAACAATAATTGCCTTTTGTGCGTGTAGACGGTTATGGGCTTGTGGAAATAAACGAGAATGTTTTCCATCAGCAACTTCATCTGTAATTTCCTGACCACGATGCGCAGGCAAGCAATGTAAGACGATCACTTCGCTCTTAGCTCGCTCAACGAGCTTTTCGTTAACTTGATATGGGGGAAAAACCGCTTCTCGTTTTTTCGCTTCTTCTTCCTGACCCATCGATGTCCATGTATCAGTATAAATAACGTCAGCATTTTCAACGGCTTGTTGTGGATCGGGAAAATATGCTATTTTTGTACCAGTTTTTTCGGCTATTTGTTTTCCAATCTTCATGGCTATAGGTGAGATTTGATAGTCTTGTGGTCCGCTGTGAATGAAATCAGCACCTAATTTCGCACATATATGCATCAGGGAGACAGCAACATTGTTACCATCCCCGATGTAAACAACTTTAAGAGCTCTCATGCTTCCAAATTCTTCGATAATAGTTAATGCATCCGCCATTGCCTGGCAGGGATGGTTATAATCACTGAGGCCATTAATTACAGGAATATCGGCCCACTGTGCAAGTTGGAGGATGTGATCATGTTCAAAAACACGTGCCATAATGATGTCAACAAATCCAGATAAGACCCGGGATACATCAGCAATCGATTCCCGTTTTCCTAATCCTATTTCTGCCGGAGAAAGATAGAGGGCATCACCTCCTAAATGTCGCATAGCCATATCAAAACTGACTCTGGTACGTAGACTCGGTTTTTGAAAGATCATTGCCATTGCTTTATTTTTTAAAATGGGGGCGTTACCGGACGACTTCCATTCTTTCTTCAAATGAATTGCCAAAGATAACATATCTTGCAATTCCTCGGACGAATAATCCGCAAGTGCAATAAAATCCTTTTTCATAAAATCTCCTGAAATATTGGAATAAATTAATGAGTTATAGCGAGTATAACATAAGCGCCTTGTTGAATTAAGTAAATGTAGCGCTGTTTGTTACAGGTCAATACAACCGGCTTCTTACCTGGGATAAATCAAGTAAAATCACCTTATTGATTTGTAAGTGGAGAATAACTGAATGCAAAAAAAGCTGGCGCGTTTTAGTTTATTTGTTCTTATCTATAATATTTTTGTAATCTTGTTTGGTGCATATGTACGGGCATCTCAATCGGGAGCTGGCTGTGGAGCACACTGGCCTTCTTGTCAGGGAGAGATTATCCCCATAAATCCGATTGTCGAAACAGTGATTGAATTTACACATAGAATCACCAGCGGGCTTGCATTGATTTTTATAACACTTCTGGTTGTATTCGTCTTTCGTTGGGTTAAAGGAAAAAGCAAGATTAAAAATGCAGCCATTTTGGCATTGGTATTCACCGTTCTTGAAGCACTTATTGGGGCGGGTCTGGTACTATTTGAACTGGTTGGGGATAACGATTCGATAGCCCGGGCTGTGATTATTGCTTTGCACCTTATCAACACATTTATGTTATTGGCCAGTCTAATTTTGGTGTTTGAGTGGACCCGTTTCTCAGAGCCGGATAAATTTGTTTTTCCAAAAGGCACCGTCTTTTGGTCAATATTGTTAACTGTCAGTGTGTTTTTACTGGCAGCCAGTGGTGCTATCACGGCCCTGGGTGATACGCTCTTTCCTTCTGCTAGTTTTTTGGAGGGCATGCGACAGGACGCAACCCCCGGTGTTCATTTTCTAATTCAATTGCGCGTTTATCACCCTCTGATCGCAATATTAGTCGGGATTTCCATCTTCTTTTCATTGCGTTATTTGGCTAAAATTACGAGCAACCCAAAGTTGTATCAGTACAGTGTCTTTCTTCAAATTCTTTTTCTCATTCAAATTTTCTTGGGCGGTCTAAACGTCCTCTTGCTGGCCCCGATTTGGATGCAAATCATCCATCTTTTGTTTGCGGATTTGATCTGGCTGACGTACGTCCTGGTCTTGAACCAGGTGGCTGCTATTCCAGGGGATTCTTTTGCTTCTTCACCGCTCCGGAAATCATCCAATCAACCAGATTATATACGCGCCGGCCAAGTAGATTCGATGCCAAATAAATAAGCTTGCTTTCTATGCCTGGAATGATAATGTATTTATGGCGTTCAATTCCGTAAATAATCTCATGGGCTACTTTATCAGCACTCATCACCCCGGTTGTTGATGACAGTTCTTTCGTGATTTTTGGCTTAAAGCGGTTATCATAATCTAATTGAGGGGTTTTCGTATCCGGCGGGAAAACAATTGAAACAAAGATACCTGCCAATTTTAGTTCACTTCGTAAGGCATCTGTGAATCCGCGGACGGCGTATTTTGAAGCTCCATAGGCGGTGTAGCCGTATACCCCTAAAATAGCTGCCATGCTGGAAATATTTACAATGGTCGAATCTTTTTGTAGAAGTGGTAATAAAGCCTTTATTGCATTTACCGTCCCAAAATAGTTGATATCCATCATCCAGTGGAATAAATCCATCTCCATGAATTCAAATTCTCCTGGTTGGGTCACGCCTGCTGAATTGATCAATACATCAAGATGCAAATTACGGGAGGAGAAATACTGAAGGACATCAGCAAACTCTGAAAAATTGGAAACATCTGTAATAAAATAATTTTGATCTTGATCAAGCCCTAAACTTTCGCTTGATGCAATGAGTTTGTTTTCATCCCTGGCTAGAATCCAAACATGCGCACCTGACGTTTTGAACCGCTGGGCTAGCGCGAACCCAATTCCACTTGAACCACCGGTTATCAGGACATTCATTCCTGCAAAAGAATTTTTCATATATTCTCCTATTTTAATGATTGCAATTGCCACAATTCCCTGAGGTGCATGACCTGCAGCCTCCGGCGGAGCTTGAATGACTGCTGCTGGAAGCAGTGTGCATATTTACCCGCGATAGTGCTCTTCTTGTGTCGGTCGAACCGCATTTTATACAAGCAATTTTAAAATCTGCCTGAGAGAAAGGACGCATTTTATCAAATTTATTATTACATTCTTCACAGATATACTCATAGACCGGCATGATCTAAGATCCTTTTGCTTGATCAATCAATGTCCAATAGATTATAAACCGCAATCCCAAAGGCAACAGCGACATTTAAGGAGCCTTTTATGCCGGTCATTGGAATATGCAGGTGTAATTCACTTAAGGTCAGAACTTCGGGATCAATTCCGACGATTTCATTTCCGACGATTAACACTGTGTCTTGATCTTCAGGTTTTATCTTTATACCCTGCAAATTATGCGAAATATCGGTCTTCTCGAGGGCCCAGATCCGTTTTCCGTTTTGTTTAAGTCTTTTCACTAGCTGGATACAATTATTGTGAACTTCATAGGGCATTGAATCTTGTGCACCAAGCGCAGTTTTATGCACTTTTAAATTGGTTGGAGGTGGAGTAATGCCGCAAAGATGAATCTTGGCAATACCTGCACCATCAGCAGTCCGGAAAATAGCACCAACATTAAAAGTTGACCTGACATTATCGAGCACAACTTCTAATGAGCCAGAAGGTGTCTGTTCAAGATTTTTTGAATGAATATCATGATTTAATGTAATTTCTTTGGCGATCTTTGTGATCGTTTTGCATTTCGGACAATTTACGCCAATGCCTGAATCTTGTGGAGCGGGAAAGCGTAAATCGCAATTTGGATTAGGACAATGCCTGATGTAATAGGTTTCTGCTACTATTTTTTTCATATGTTATGCAGCGATGTTTGAGTCCAGAATTGTTTTTTCACGAGTAATACGGGTTTTGTTTAGTGGGATATCTAATTCATCCAGCATTTCCTCTGGTCTGCCGGTAGCTCCCGGTCGTGCGCTGAGAATCATCTTTAAAATAATGGCATCACCTTCCCTGGAAAGCACAAGCATTTCAATCAAGCGACGCAAATCGTATTTCTTTCCACGCCGTTCGCGCTCAATGGAAAGCGAATTTAAGATGTTTCGACATCGTGCTTGCAGCAAATCGAATGATTGCGGCTCAAGAAATTCAATTCGATATTGACTTGCAATTGTTTGCACTTGCAGTGAAGGTTGCTTTATAAGTACAGCTTCAATATTCAGAATTTCGAATCCAGGTGGTGTTTTTGGCTTTAAAAGATCGCAAATCTCGTTCGTTTGCAGATTTTCTGTCAGCTCGAAGTCAAGAATTTCATTTTCACTTAAAAATCCCAGTGGTAAAGGATTAGCAAGCTGGATTTTTGGTTGGGGATGGAATCCCTGGCTATAGGCAATGGGTAACTTCGCCCGTCGAAAAGTTCTCTCCCAGGATTTGTGGACGTCCAAATTGCTAGTGTAACGCATTAATTCATTTTTCATATACGTCAATCGAAACAGGTATCTCATCAAGCCCTCGCCCGAATTTTCACCTCAGGGCATTTCCAGGAGCTACCTGGATTTTCCTGGCGAACATCTTTAAATGTTTGGATAATTCCGCAGGCATAACATTGTTCTCGGCAATCATTGGTGAATTTTTGCTCCAAACTGTTTTGATATTCACCAAAAAGATACCTTTTATTAACGCCGGGATTGATGTGTTCCCAAGGGAAAATTTCATCGTTAAAGCGGGTTCTCTGTGTATAAAAATCTGGTATTAATCCAGCGGATTCAAAGGCAGCCATCCATAGATCGTAGTTTTGATGATCCTGCCAGGCATCGAATTTTGCCCCCTCCTGCCAGGCATGTTCAATTACAGCGGAAAGACGGCGATCACCTCGTGATAGCCACGCTTCCAGCATGGTTTCGCGAGGATCTGTCCAGTTGAGCTTGAGCCCTGGCCCACGAAGTTCCTTTCGCAAGAGATCTTGTTTCTCGCGAATTGTTTGTTGATCATCACAAGCGACCCATTGAAATGGAGTGTGGGGTTTGGGAACAAATGTTGAAACGCCAGCGTTTACTTTTGCTCTTTTCCCAATTGCTTTGTGACCTTCTGCTAAAACTTTCTTGCAGAGTTGGGCGATCGCCGCGACATCTTCAAAGGTTTCACTGGGGTGCCCGATCATGAAATAGAGTTTGATAGTGAGCCAGCCACGTTTGTAGATTTCACGGGCTGTTGAGAGCAGTTGTTCTTCAGATATGTGTTTATTGATGATCTTTCGCATCCGGTCTGTCGCCGCTTCCGGAGCCAGGGTAAAGCCTCCCTGGCGTGATTCTTTTAATTTCTCCATCAAATCAATGGAAAACGTCTCGATACGGAGCGAAGGCAATGAAATAGTCAAATTTTTTCCGGCAAAGTGGCTGCCAATGCGGTCGACCAGCTCGACTATATTCGTGTAGTCACTGGATGAAAGAGAAAGAAGCGCAATTTCTTCAAAACCAGTGTTATCCAGAGCTTCTTCAATGCCCGCAATGATTTCCTCGACACTTCTTTCACGAACTGGCCTGTTAATCATGCCGGCATGGCAAAATCGACAGCCACGGGTGCATCCACGCATAATTTCAATTGCGACCCGATTATGGACTACATCAATCGATGGAACAATAAATTTCTTGGGGATATAAGCCAGATTCCCGAGTATTCGTTTGGTTACCTGGCGGGGTACCTGGGAGTTTGCATATTCCATTCCCATAATCGTTCCATCATCCTGATAGATTGGGGAGTATAGAGAGGGTACATAAACCCCACTGATTTTTGAAAGACACTCTAACAAGTCATCCTTACCAGTTTGAGATTTGCGCCACTGTTGAAATTCAGCAATCACATCCAGAATGATTTCTTCCCCTTCACCTAATAAAAAGGCATCAAAGAATTTTGCTATTGGTTCCGGGTTGTAGGTCGCATGCCCGCCGGCCACTATCAATGGATAATCTAGCCCGCGTTCTTTAGCGTGTAATGGGATTTGTGCAAGATTAAGAATGTTGAGAACATTTGTGTAGAGAGTTTCATACGGTAAAGTGAAACCGAGTATATCGAAATCGATCAGTGCTTTCTTGGATTCAAGAGAAAAAAGAGGAATATTATTGCCACGTAACTGTTCTTCCATATCTGCCCAGGGCGAATATGCACGTTCAGCAAGAATGTCCCTTTGGGCGTTAATTCGCTCATAAAGAATTTGAATTCCGAGATTTGAAAGACCTAAATCATAAATATCCGGGAAAATCAATGCAATTTTCGTTTGAATTTCGTCCCAATTTTTTTTGATTGAATTATATTCACCGCCGACATAGCGCCCGGGTTTTTCGACTAACGGCAAGATTTGCTCAAGCCGCCTCTCAAGTTCGCTGCTTAATTCCAAATTTTCTCCTTAAACCATTAAATGACTAACGTTGAACAAATCCTTCTTTGCAGCCCAATTTTACTTTATTTTGATTTTTTTGATTGCACTGGTCAGGAAGGGATTGAATGAAAATTTATTATTTTCCGGAAATTATTCAGAAAGGCACGGCATAGCTAGTTAATAAACACCTTTTACAGCTCCGCCATCTACGCTCAACATTACCCCGGTCAGATAGGATGCTGCCGGTGATGCCAGAAATACTGCTGCTCGTGCAAATTCCGCGGGTTTTGCAATTCTACCCAGTGCTATGGCTTTTTCCTGTTTTTCGCGCTCAGCCTCTGGGGTTGTATTATTTAATTTGGCATTATTTTCAAAAAGGGCGGTTATTCGTTCTGTGTTGGTCGAGCCCGGCAATATGGAATTGACCCTAATATTTTCTTTACCCAATTCCAATGCCAAAGTTTTGGTTAAACCAACAGTGGCTGAGCGAATAGAATTTGATAAAATAAGATTTTCAATGGGCTGCTTGACTGAATATGAAGTAATCGTGAGTATAGAAGGGCATTCGGATTTGCGTAAAAGCGGTAAAGCCGCTCGTATCAGGCGCATATGGCACAGAAAGGATAGTTCTATCGCATCCTGCCATTGCTGGTCAGTTAAGGTCTCAATTGTGCCTGGTGGAGGCCCTCCGGAATTGGTAATTAGCAAATCCAGTTTCCCGAATTTGGATTCGATAAACGCAGTCGATTCGCCAGCGAAATTTTGGGCAGTAACATCACCTGCAAATAAATCCGCCATTTGATGTGTGCTATTCAATAGTTTTTCTTTAGCGGATTGCAGATTTTGCAGTGATCTTGAGTTTATGATTGTTTTTGCCTGTTCAAGCAATAGTACCTCGGCGCATGCATAACCCAAGCCACGGCTTGAACCAGTAACAAATGCAATTTTATCGGTTAATCCAAGATCCATATTTCCTCCTAAAGTATTTCCAATACTTCTTCCTCAAGCTCGAGTTGAGGATATTCTATGCTAATAAATTTTCTGATTTCTTCCAGTTGCTGTTGGCCGAGTTTATTGTTTTGGGAAAGCCAAACCAGGCTTACCAACGATGATTTCCAGACGTCTTGAAAATCAGCTTCTACAATCGAAATATTAAATTTTTGTCCAGTGCGCTTAACCATTGATTTTAACACACCCCTTTTTTCTTTTAAAGAGTTGGCATTTTGGAGGTGTAATTTTAATTGTAGATAAAAAATATTCATAATGTAAAACTTTCAATCTTAATTAATAATTACCGGATATTTTTTTGAATCAAAATTTAAGCTTTTATAACTTCGTCTTGCAGAAATTATATCCATTCGGTACAATCTTTGATTAACTTAAAACCAAGGAATAAAAATGGATGTTGAACTTCGCTACCAACAAGAATTAGATTACTTGTACAGCTTCATAGATCATAGCATGACCAGAAACTTGAGAAATGCACCTGAAAATTTTAATTTAGAACGCATAGCTCAATTTTTGGCTCTTTTAGGTAATCCACAATCTTCTTATAAGGTAGTTCATGTGGCCGGGACAAAGGGGAAAGGTTCTACCGCGGCATTAATTGCCAATGCGCTTTTTGAAGGCGGATACAATGTCGGGTTCTATACATCTCCGCATCTTAGTGACTATTGTGAGCGTATTCAGATTAATCACATAATACTTTCGCACACCGATTTTATAAAGCTTATAGAATCGATGAAACCTTATATTTCAAAGGTTGCAGGGATAACTACATTTGAGTTGACCACCGCCCTGGCTTTTCTTTATTTCCAGCAGCAAAAGGTGGATTTCGCTGTAGTTGAAGTGGGTCTTGGCGGGAGGCTGGATGCAACGAATGTTGTTGATCCGTTAGTTTCTGTGATTACATCGCTTTCATTGGATCACATAAATGTTTTAGGGGATACATTGGCTCAAATCGCTTTTGAAAAAGGGGGGATAATTAAACCGAATCGGCCTGTCGTTATCTCACCCCAAAAGGAAGAAGCTCGCCGCGTACTGTACCGGATAGCCGAAGAGCGTAATTCACCTCTTATAGAAGTAGGGCGTGATTATCTTTATTCGGCAGGGGCTCATAATTTGGAAGGGCAGAACTTCATGGTTTGGCCAAAAGAAGAACAAGCAGCGGTCAATCGCTATATTGAAAGTGGCGGCCGGGATGAATGGTCACCAAAGCGTTTCCATATTCCGCTGTTGGGATTTCACCAAATTATTAATGCCGCTACAGCATATTCCGCACTCGAAACAATGAAGAAATTAGGCGTGAAATTAACCGATGATCAAATTTACAATGGATTTTCAAGTGTTGTTTGGCCGGGAAGGTTTGAGATTCTGAGTAGGAGACCATTAATCGTAGTCGATTCTGCACATAATCGTGAATCAGCACTGCGCTTACGACAGGCAGTTGAAGATTATTTTCCTGGTAAAACGGTAACATTGGTTTTTGGCGCATCGGAAGACAAGGATATCGAAGGGATGTTATTTGAATTGCTTCCTCGGGTGAATAATGTTGTCGCAACAAAATCAAATCATCCGCGAGCGATGGAGCCCGAAAAAATAGTTGAATATGTGTTAAAATTTGGTAAGCGGGGGTTTGCCACAGAATCGATTGAAGCCTCTCTAGAAAAGGCTTTAGCAGTAGCTGGCAATGAATCTTTAATTTTGGTGACTGGCAGCTTATTCGTTGCTGCTGCCATGCGGGATGTTTGGAAAAGCGAACAAATCACGCATAATCAGCCTCTGCTTAAGAAGGTAATGTAATGATGAATGAAAATTGGCGCTCAAAAGATAGTATTGGATCTGCATATAGTATGACTCAGCGGACTGATGAACTATATGAAATCTCTAATATCGAAGAAGATAAAGATGGCATAATTGAGAGTTCTGCGATTATTCTAAGGGATCTGGTCGTCTATCCAAGAATGGTGACACCAATATTTGTGACCGAGGGAGTCAACCAATTGGCGATTCAAGATGCACAAAAAAAATTTGAGACAGCAATTGCTCTTTATGTTGATGAGGATCTTTCTACTGAACAAATAACTGAATTTCTTCCGATAGCCACAGAAGTAGCCATTGGGAGATTATTAGAAATGCCTGATGGAAATCACTCAGCACTGATTCAAGGCCGCCGAAGAGTGGAGTTTATTGAAATAACACAACAAGAACCATTTTTTAAAGTAAAAGTCAAGGTTATTAAAGAAAGTGAAAAACTAGACCGACATATTAAAGCTTTGATGCGCACATCACAAGATTTATTTGAAAAATGTGTCCAATTGGACCACAGCATTCCAGATGAAGCGCAATTATTCACCATGAATATCGAAGAACCGGGCTGGTTGGCGGATATGATTGCTTCGGCTATTTCAATGCCTTTAAAAAACCGTCAGGATCTTTTATTAGCCATTGATCCGAAGGAACGTCTAAAACTGATTAATCAAAATTTGGCTCAGGAATTGGATGTTTTGCAACTGGAAGATGAAATACAAATCAAAGTTCAAAGTGAAGTTGATAAAACACAACGGGAATACTACTTACGCGAACAATTGAAGGCAATCCAGAGCGAATTAGGCGAGAATGACTTATACTTTGCAGAAATTTCGGAGATTAGATCAAAAATTGAAAAATTTGGTTTGAGTGATGAGGCAAAAGCAGCTGCGCTTAAAGAAGTTGAACGCCTTTCCCAGATGCCTTTGATGTCACCTGAAACAAGTATGGTGCGTACATATCTTGATTGGTTAATTGATTTACCCTGGAAAAATAGCACAATTGATGATTTGGATGTTACTCATGTAAATCAGGTGCTGGAGAAAAATCACTTTGGTCTAGGCAAAGTCAAAGATCGGATATTAGAATATATTGCTGTTCAGAAATTAAAACCTGAAGATTCGAAACAGCCGATTTTATGCTTTGTTGGTGCGCCTGGCACCGGCAAGACATCGCTTGGCAGATCAATAGCAGAGGCGTTGGGAAGGAAATTTGTCAGAGTTTCTTTAGGCGGTGTGCGCGACGAAGCCGAGATACGAGGCCACAGACGTACCTATATTGGAGCATTGCCAGGAAGAATTCTTCAAACAATGAAGAAGGCCGGAACAATCAATCCGCTCTTTATGCTTGATGAAATCGATAAACTTGGCGCTGATTTTAGGGGAGATCCTTCAGCAGCTTTATTGGAAGTGTTAGACCCGGAACAAAATAAAGAGTTCTCAGACCATTACCTGGAGGTTGATTATGACCTTTCCAGGGTTATGTTCATCACTACAGCCAATTCTCTAATGACAATTCCACCGGCTTTACTCGATCGCATGGAGGTTATCGAGTTTTCAAGCTACTTGGAAGATGAAAAGATTGCTATCGCTAAACAATTTTTAATCCCCCGTCAGCAGCATGAGACTGGAATAGAATCTCTGGGAGTTCAATTTACAGAAGGTGCCCTGAAATTGATAATCAGAAGTTACACATATGAAGCGGGTGTTAGAAATCTCGAACGTGAAATAGGAAAAATTTGCCGTAAAATAGCCAGAATGAAAACCGAAAATAAGTCATTTCCACATCGGATTGATGAAAAAGTAGTCGAGAAAGTACTTGGCCCGCAAGAATACTTTGCACTTGAAGCTGAGACGGAAGATGAAATCGGTGTGGCAACAGCAATGGCATGGACGGAAAATGGTGGAGACATCATGCCAGTTGAAGTCTTGATTCTAGAAGGCAAAGGAAACTTACAAATTACCGGACAAATTGGAGAGGTAATGCAGGAATCTGCTCAGGCTGCCATGTCTTTTATGAAGTCACGAGCGAAGAGTTTCAATGTTGACAATGAATTGTTTGAGGATGTTGATGTGCATATCCATATACCGGAAGGTGCAATACCAAAAGATGGACCAAGTGCAGGAATTACAATTGCATCTGCCATTATTTCTGCATTCACCGAACGAAAACTGCGTCGTGATATTGCTATGACTGGAGAGTTGACATTGCGCGGGCGAGTTCTCCCTGTAGGCGGAATACGGGAAAAAATACTGGCAGCTCATCGAGCCGGTATCACAACGATCATTATTCCCAAGAAGAACGAAAAAGATCTGGAAGAATTGAACAAAAAGGTGAAGGCGAAAATAAAGATAATTGCAGTCAGTCATATTGATGAAGTGATCGATATTGCCTTGCTACCCCCGGAAAAAACTGTGATTGAAAAAAGAAAATCTAGCAAGAAAGCAAAAACTCAAATTGAAACTGATGAAAAGGAAGATTAATAAACTATTGTTGTGGTGGTTCCTGATTTCTAGAGTTTTCTGGAAGTAAAGTTTCGATCCCATTTTGGACTTGATTAAGAAGTCTGCTTAATTCCGATTTCAGATCTTGTAGTGAATTGATGACATACTGATCTGCCTCTCTGCGTGTCACTTCAATGTCTCTGCGTGCCTGATCGATAATTGCACTCGCTCGAGTTTGGGCACTTTGAATAATGGCATCTTTTTCAACCAATTGATCTGCCTTTTCACGGGCCAATTGAATCGTTCGATTGGCTTCTTCCTGTGTTTGTGCAAGCAAACGATCTCGTTGCGCCAGTAGCTGTTGAGCGCGTTTGATTTCATCCGGGATTGAGACTCTCATTTGATCGATGATACTCAGCATTTTTTCTTCATCTACAACCACCTTGCGCATCATCGGCAAAGGACGACTTTCGTTGAACAACTCTTCGAGGCGGTCTACCAAGTGTAAAATATCCATATCAATCTCCTTGTCGAAATAAGCTCAATACCAAGACAACAATTTTAATCTCTTAAGTAATTTAAGGGAACAATTGTTTGGTTTTCCCCTAATTCAAAAAAACGCTTTCTAAGTACCTCTTGAACTATTTTTGGAACCATTCCTTCGATATTTCCTCCCAAAGAGGCAATTTCTCTGACGGTGGTAGATGAAAGAAATGTATAACGGTCGCTTGTTATAAAAGCGACAACTTCAATATCCGGTGCGAGGTGATGATTTGCCAAAGTCATCCGAAATTCGTGTTCAAAATCTGAAAAAACTCGCAATCCTCGTACAATCACCTGCGCATTTATTTTTCTGGCATATTCAACAGTTAATCCGCTGTAGCCTGTTACTTCGATATTTTCAATATGTTTGAGCGATTCACGTGTCAAATACAATCTTTCTTCAGGGGAGAGGAGTAAGCTTTTCAAAGGTTTATCATACACCGCAACAGTTAATTTTGAAAATAATTTAGCTGCTCGTTCGGCAATATCAATATGTCCCATATGAACAGGATCAAATGTGCCCGGGAATAATGCTCTTATCATATTAATTCAACTCCCCAATCGTTTCATTCCAGAAATAGTGTAATTTTTTCTTCATCTCAGCATGCTCAGCCTTTTCTAAAAATGGGTCATCTGTAAAGATATGCTCCGCAAAAGTTCGAGCTTTTTCTATCAATTCTACATTCATTATATTCTGAAGTGTTAAATCTTTAAACCCGGATTGCCGATAACCCAAGAAATCTCCAGGACCGCGTTGTTGCAAATCAATATCGGCTAGCTTAAAACCGTCATTTGTCTCTTGGAGAGCCGTTAAGCGTGCATTGGTTATTGAATCATTCGTCTCGGGAATTAAAAAGCAGATGGATTGATTACTTCCACGCCCTATCCGGCCGCGTAATTGGTGGAGTTGAGCCAATCCAAAACGATTAGCACCTTCAATAACCATTACAGATGCATTGGGAATATCCACACCTACCTCGATTACCGTGGTTGAGACCAGGATATCGTATTTCCCTTTACGAAACGAATTCATCACAGTGTCTTTTTCAGCGGGTTTTAACTTGCCATGGATTAATGCAATATTTTTACCTGGAAAAATCTTGCTTTTCAAACGCTTAAACTCATTGACTGCGCCGATAACATTTTCTTGTATATCGTTTTCTTCTAATTCAATGTATGGATACACAATGAAAGCCTGTTGACCTTGAGCAACTTTGTCGGAAATGACTTTGTATACTTCTTTACGATTTTTTGGGTCAACGATGTAAGTTGTAATTTTCTGACGGCCTGCCGGCATTTCTTTCATTATCGACAAATCGAGATCACCGTAGACGGTTAAAGCCAAGGAGCGTGGAATAGGAGTTGCAGTCATGGCCAAAAGGTGAGCTCGCGCTCCTTTCGTATTGAGCATTTTGCGCTGTTCAACACCAAAGCGATGTTGTTCGTCGATTACTGCCAATTGTAAGTTTCGGAAGGTGATTGTGTCTTCAATTAATGAGTGAGTCCCTATAATTAATCTGATTTCGCCATTTTCCAATTTTCTTCGTATTTCTTCTTTTTCACTTTGGGGGGTATCTCCGAGTAATAACCGAATTTGTTCGCTGGTAACCAGTTGATTCTCATTAAAAAATTTAAGTGAATTAATATAATGTTGTTCTGCCAAAATTCCAGTCGGGGCCATCATAGTGCATTGGGTATCGTTTCTTGAAAAAATATAAGCGGCTGCCAATAGCGCGACGATGGTCTTACCGGAACCAACATCCCCTTGAAGCAGACGATTCATAGGTGATCCAGAGGATAAATCCTTTTTAATAGCGTTCAGTGTTGAAAGCTGCGATAAGGTTAATGGAAATGGAATTCTTTTGAGCAGAGAGGACTGAAATGTATCTGAAATTGCATAGCGATCGGCAGGCTTACGATTCCAGTTTTCTTTTTGACCTAAAACACCCATTTGTAAAAAGAAAATTTGGTCGAAAGAAATTCTATTCATAGCAGCTTTAAGTGAATCAAAATCCTTCGGTTGATGAAGGGTTAAGATGGCTTCTTGAAGGTTTGGAAGATCGGCAAGCAACTCTGAATTTTTTGGCAAATAGTCATGAATCTGGTTTCCCCAAATCTCGAGAGTATTCCGAATAATTTTAATGAAGGCTTTTTGTGAAAACCCAGCCGGTAAACGGTAGATGGGAGATATTCCCTGGAATGTATCCAATTCTTCATCAACAATATCCCATTCAGGTGAGTTAAGAATGAAACGCCCTAAATACATTTCTACTTTCCCTTTAAGGGCCAGGCGCACATCTTTCTTAATTTGAAATTGTAGGTAGGGTTGGTTGAAAAATGAAACTCGCAGAGAACCACTGCCATCCTCAACAATAACTTCAGTGATTTGAACATTCCGGTTTTTTGTACGGCGGGTCGTAACGTTCTTAACTGTAGCTATGATCGTAACCTGTTCACCGAAAATTAGCTGTTTGATTGTTCTCAATTTACTATAATCGTTATATTTTCGCGGGAAATGGTAGATGAGATCTTCTATTGAATTAATCCCGGAATCAATTAACGCCTTTTCACGGGATTTGCCAATTGCTGGAATTGACGTGAGAGAAGATTTGATTTCAAGATTCAGGGTTCTCTTCGTTGTAACATTGCTTTTCAAGTTTGTGGGGGAATATTTTTCTGAGGGTTTATCTGCCACACGCTTGACCGAATAATTACCGGCTTGTAAACCATCAGAGGTATTATAAGAATATCTATTGTCCTGCGGAATCCTGATCATGTTGTTAATTTGTTCTATTATTTCACGCCGTTTAAAAATAGAAACATTTCCATATTCTTTTAATAAGTTAATAATTTTAGGAGAATCATCGGAATCAAGAAACCCTTTTCGGGCTTCTTCTTCATAAGTTGTTGCTAACTTCGATAGACCGCCAAACACAGCCATATCATCATAGTTGCGTTTAATTTCCAGCAACAAGATTTTCTCAAGTCTTTTATATGCATCATTCATTAGCAAAAAAAAATGGTCTATCCGGATAACGAAAAAGGTTTCTCAACTACAATTAATCCTACTGATTTTGGGCCAAATAAGGTGGCATGAAACGGGTTCAAACGATGCTCACTGAAGGGGGTTTCAGGGAAGAATTCCATCACGAATTGCCGCAATAGCCGATTGTCTATTCCTTGGAAGTTTGTCCCTTTTATTAGCGAAATATGGCTTAGAGCTTCAAATTCTTCGATAAATTCTTGAAAGAAATCTTGAGCATGACGAAAATTTCTCACTTTACAAAGCGCATGCAAGTTGCCTTCCTCCAAAGAAAATATCGGATAAAGGTTTAGTATTTCACCTACTGTAGCTTGATGGAATTCAATGGCACCACTATTGTGTAGATAAGATAAACATGGTGAACAGATCAATGTGTAAACATGTGGAATTAATTGTCGCAACAACCGGTCTGCCTCTACCAAATTTGCCCCTCTCGCGATTAATTCAGCACCATGTTGAACCAGGATACCAAGTCCTGAAGAAAAGGTTTGAGAATTTATTACTTGGATTGCGGTGTTAGCCTGGATGAGTTTAATGGCTTCGATTGAATTATGATACGCGAGTGTCAAGTCAGCAGAGCTTAAAATTACGAGTAATTCATTGTAAGTTCGTAATAAAGAACTAAAGAACTCTGCTAAATCTTCAGGGTTTGGGATGACCATTTTTGGGTCGGTCGATGAGCGCACTGTCAACGGAAAGTCAGCCGTTTTAACATCTTGCCCCTCGATACGTCTTACCCCGTTTAAAATAATATCGAAAGGTAAAATCCTGACATTATTTTTGCCTGCGAAATTAGGGTTTGGAAATTGAGCTGTTGAATCAGTGACGATTGCGATGTTGGGCATAGTCACTCGATCGATATGATAAATTGATAATGAGGCTGGCCACCCTGATGTAATTCGACTTCAATATTCGGAAATTTCTCACGAACATGATCGATTACATGATTGACTTCTTCATTTGAAATGTTTGCACCGTAAAAGAATGTGAACCGTTCCCTTTCTGAAAGATCTACTTTTTCCAACAGTGATAAACAAGCACCTTCAATCGTTTCAGAGGCACATACCAGTTGTGAATTTAGTAAGGCGATTGCCTGGCCTTCTTTCACATCGACTTCATTAATGGTGACCGACCTGGTTGCAACAGTAATTTCACCCGTATCTACTTCACTCAATGCCGCCTGCATTTCCTCGTAAACTTCATCGAGTTCACTGTACGGGTCCAATCTCAGCATTGCCGCTAATCCTTGAGGGACAGTGTTGCTTGCCAAAACCTCCACCTGCTTTACGGATGCTTTTTTGGCAGATGTTGCTGCCAGAATGATATTTTTGTTATTCGGTAAGATAATTATTTTGTCTGTGGGTAAATCTTCAAAAGCATGTAAAATTTCTTCAGTACTGGGGTTCATGGTTTGTCCGCCTTCAACAACAGCTGCCGCACCTAAACTGGCAAATATTTTTGAAAGACCTTTACCCGGAGAAATTGCTACCACAGCAATTTGACCTGGTTCCACTTCGGTGAGTGATAGCGGTTGATCTGATTCTTTTCCTTTGTTTTCCATTTGGTCAAGAAGGTTTTCAACGTAAACTTTTGTGATCGTACCGCAGGTCATCGCATAATCGATGGGCATGTATCGATTTTCAGTGGGAACATGAATATGCATGCGGTAGATGCCATCCCCTTCACCCACTTGAATGGAAGTGCCCATTTTTTCCAAATCAGCATAGAATACGTCCAAATTAAATGATTTTGAAGGACGAAAATCTACAATCACTTCAAAATCCTGTCCGGGTTCAATGTCTTCCAATTCATTTCCTTCCATTAGCTCGAGGGGTTTAACGATAATCGCGGATGAAGTATCTAAAGATTCGCCGCGTAGAAACTTTAAGAACCCTTCAAAAATAAAGAATAGTCCTTTTCCGCCAGAATCAACCACTCCTGCCTGTTTCAAAATAGGCAAAAGTTCAGGAGTATGGATAACGGATTTGTCTGCAGCTTGAACGAGGATCTCGAGAATTTCAAGGATGTGGTCCTGATCTTTAATTTCCTCACTTGTGGTTGCAATATCCTTAATGACCGTCAAAATAGTACCTTCAACCGGCCTGACCACACCTTTATAAGCAGTAATTTTGGCTTCGACCAATGCTCTCGTGAGAATTGATGCGTCCATTTCTTCAAGGCTATCTAAACCACGAGCAAAACCTCGCCAAATTTGTGAAAGAATCACGCCGGAGTTCCCTCTGGCACCCATTAGCGCACCTTGCGCAATCGCATGAGCAATTTTTCCAATGTTATTTTCTTCTAAATTTTGAATTTCATTGTATGCTGCTTGCATTGTCAAAACCATGTTCGTTCCAGTATCCCCATCCGGAACTGGAAAAACGTTAAGTGCATTGACTATTTGTTGGTTTGTCTTCAGCCAGGTTAGAGCAGCTGCAATCATTGCTTTGAACGTTTGACCATTAATGGCAAGAGTATCTTTGTACTCGGTATTAATCATAATTCTCCTAAAACACAGGCAATCAGCCGGTAAAATAGACTGCTTAGTCAGTATCACTTATTCTTAATGCCCGGATATGGACATTAACTTTATCGACTGGTATACCAATGGTTTTTTCAACCCGGTATTGAACATTGCTGCTGACGGATTCTGCTACCATTTTAATGCGGGTACCATATTCAACAATGATGTAAAGATCGATTTCAATTTTCTGGCCATCGAAACCTACCTCAACTCCTAAAGTTGGGTCCCTGACTATTACTTGCGCAATACCCTCTGCAAAATTCTTCGCAGCCAGTCCGACAACACCATATGATTCTATGGCTGATTGGTAGGCGATTGTTGCAATTGCTCGGTGTGAGACATATACATTTCCCATAGGATTTTGGTTTTCCTTCATGATGTTTTCCCCTTTAATAAACCCAATTCTTGTGTAAAGTTATGGGGTATGGTAAAATTTGCGATTGCTGTGCAGTGCAACCTTCCGCTAATTCCAAGCACTCATGGTTGAAAGGATTTTTATTATGGCTAAGTGTGAAAAATGTGGAAAAACAACAACTTTTGGACATAATCGCAGTCATTCGATGCGAGCGACCAATCGTAAATTTCGACCAAACTTGCAGCAGGTTTCTGTGTTTGAAAGTGGGCGTATGGTCCGCAAAGTTTTGTGCACGCGTTGCATACGCACAATTGTAAAAACGGCCAAATAAATTCGGGCAGGAATCAAAGGAAAACTCACGGCTGCGGCCGTGATTTTCGTTTAAGTCATGCATTTTGGCGTAACTCATCTACACCTGCTTTGATTCCTAGGGGATGTCCAAAGATAGCTGTTGCTGAAACGATTATATCTGCGCCAGCTTTTACTACAGATGCAATTGTATCTCCATTTATTCCACCATCAACTTCTATCTTTATATTTAAATTTTGATCATCAATTTTCTTCCGAATAACTTTAATTTTCTCTATCATTTCAGGTATAAATTTCTGTCCTGAAAAGCCCGGGTTGACAGTCATCACTAAAATATGGTCAACGAAAGGAAAGAGAGAATCCAAAGAATGAACAGAAGTTCCGGGATTCAATACGACACCAGCAGCGACATTCAGTTTGTGGATTTCCTGTAAAGTACGCACAATATTCGGGTTATTTTCCACATGGATCGTCAGGCGGTCAGCACCGGCGTGTGCAAAAGTCTCGATGAGGTTTTCAGGATGGTTAATCATTAAATGAACATCAAGAGGCATGCCGGTTGCTTTTTTGCAGAAAGGCAAGATAAATGGACCTACGGTAATATTTGGAACGAAGGCACCATCCATAACATCAATGTGAAGCCAATCGACGCCCGCATCGCGTACTTCCTGCAAGTCCTTCTTCAGGTTTAAGAAATTTGATGAAATAATTGAAGCTGAAAGAATCATGATTTTCCCTTTTAGCGTGCGGAATTGAGTGAAAACCAAATAAATAGCCAAAATGGAATGAGTCCACCGGCCAATAAAAAGGCTAAGAGAGCCAATGCTGTGGTACTCCAATCAAAACCCTCTTTATATTCAGCAATTGGAGTTCGATTTTCAGGTGCATCCAAATAATCGATTGAATGGCTGTAGGATTGGCTCAAAGGAATTGTTTCGTGATTAGGTACAAAGGAACTGCTGATCTTGTTTTGATAATTTTGCAATACCCTGCTGAATTGCTCAGCTGAGCGATAGCGGCCGGAGGGTTCTTTTGTGATCACCTTAAGAATTATTTGTTCCAACTCCGGTGATAATTGCGGATTCAAAAGAGAAGGAGGAACAGGCACTGCTTCTTTGTGCATGCGAGTTAATTCGGTGGCATCTTTGGAGTAAAAAGGTAGTCTGCCAGTGACCATTTCATAATAAACAATGCCCAATGAATAAACATCCGAAGCTGGAGAAGGAGGCTCGCCACTGGATTGTTCGGGTGAAAGATATTGGGGTGATCCCCACACCACCGTACTTCTTTCATCTGGACGAATGGTAGCGAGAGCGCGTGAAATTCCAAAATCAGTCACTTTTAGATGGCCATCAGGTGTTACTAACATATTGTGAGGCTTGACATCACAATGCACCAGGCCTGCGCGGTGCGCATAGCCCACCCCTGCTGCCGCTTGTATCATCAAATCATTGGCTTCATTAATTGGAATAACGGTTTTCTCACGGATTAGCGTCTTAAGATTCGTGCCGGGAACATATTCCATGATAATAAATAAATGTTCGCCATCCAAGCCAAAATCATGTACGGTTACTATGTTTGGGTGGGAAAGATTGGCTACCAGTTTGGCTTCCTGGTGAAATCTTTTTCTGAATTCTTCGTCCTTTGAGAAATCAGGCCGAAGAATTTTGACAGCTACAAACCTTTCTAAGTTAAGATCTTTGGCGCGATAAACAACAGCCATCCCACCCGAACCTAAAGTTTGTAAGAGTTGGTAACGATTTGCAAGAATTGGTATAGATGAAATTGATGAATTTTCCATAATAAATGTGTAAAAATTATAACATAGAGAGCCACTCAAATTTAAGTCACCGTATTGGTTTAATGGCTTGAATCCATTAATATGTTTAGTGCCTCAATTGTTAACGATCGGTGGATCAGGACAATGTGAATTAATCGTTATGTAATATTTGAAGTTGATTGCCTCATGGCTTTTCAATTTCTATCTTAAATTAGGTCTATAAAAAGAGGAATTCGACGATATAATGCCTTGTGTCAGATTAATAGATCGTTATTTGAAAAAAACATGAAAATCTCAATCAAATTCTGAAACTAATTGTTTCTAATGCACTTATGATGCCGATCCTTGATAGTCTTAAAAATATAGTGCCACTATGAACAACGATTACTTATCAGCAATTGTTACCATGGGGTAAAATTAGTTTATGAACCGGCGATGGATTTTAATCTTGTTGTTTCTTTTTGTGGCATTATCCATTCTGATGATGACTTACATAGCTTTGTACTTATTTGCAAAAGAAACGAAGCCACCTTCAACCGCAGCAATAATCACCGAAATTGAAGCACCGACTGCTACTGAGATTATTCGTGCCACATTTGAACCTACCAGCACTCCTTCACCGACTTTGTCTCCGCAAGATTTGTTAAAAATTCATGTTGGTGGATATGCTCAAATTAGCGGGACCGCCGGAGACGGATTAAGTATTCGTTCTGGACCGGCCACAACTTTTGCTATTAATTTTGTGGGTTTGGATTCAGAATTATTTAAAGTTATTGATGGTCCGGTCGAAGCAGATGGTTATACCTGGTGGAAAGTGGAAGCGCCGTATGATGCATCCCGGAATGGTTGGTGTGTACAAAACTATTTAAATTTGATTACATCACCTCAGGAGTGATTATGAAACCGATTAATATAAAAGTTAAAAAAGGTGACAAGCTTGTCACCATTAATTGGGAAGACGGACACGAGAGCAATTATCCATTCCAACTTTTAAGAGCTGGTTGCCCCTGCGCCACATGTCGAGGAGGACATGAAAATATGAGTGCAGAACCGGATCCAAAGATATTTGAGATTCAACTGCCTGATTCGAATTCAACAAAATTGGCGAATCTCGAATTGGTTGGCAGCTATGCGATTACGATTGCCTGGGAGGATGGGCATACTTTTGGTATATTTACATGGCAATATTTACGCGCGATGTGCCCATGCAGTGAATGTAGAAGCGGGACTGGATATTATAAAATTAAATAATAGCTGAATTTAATTTTCTAACATAAAAGGAAATTAAGGACAATTAACGCCTATTCAATTAGCATAATTTAAATTTTCACATAGAATTTATGCCAACTTTAGTTGCTTTTCACTCCATTGAAGTTTATAATCAGCTAATATTCTTACCAAAAGGCATTCAATTTCTTTAATCAACCAAAGCAGGAGGGCTAGCTGGAAACTCAGCGGATTACTTCTAGTTTCGACAGTGTCGGATCTAGTGCAGTAAAACAGTTACAACCAGGAATAACCCTAGTAAACCGGTACCAGATCCAAGATGTGGTCGGGGTTGGCGGAATGGGATCAGTATATCGTGCCCGCGATTTACATTTTCCAAATGTGATGAAGTTGGTAGCAGTCAAGGAAATGATAAATAACGCTCCTGATCCGTTGGTACGTCAGACAATTGTTCAAAATTTCGAACGTGAAGCGAATATTCTGGTCACACTTAATCACACGGCAATTCCCCAAATTTATGATTTTTTCTCACGAGATGACCGCTCATACCTTGTACTTGAATTTATACAAGGGAAAGATTTGGAAGCCGTTCTAACCGAAGCCAATGCTCCTTTACAAGAAGAGCGGGTTATCGCCTGGGCAATTGAACTATGCGATGTGCTTGAGTTTTTACATTCTCACAAACCGGAGCCGATCATTTTTAGGGATATGAAACCCAGCAACGTCATGATTAATCCACAAGGAAGGTCAATCCTGGTCGATTTTGGTATTGCAAAAAATTTCCGAACCGGACAAAAAGGCACCATGATCGGAACTGAAGGCTATTCACCGCCGGAACAGTATCGAGGCGATGCTACCCCTGTCGCTGATATTTACGCGTTAGGAGCAACACTACACCATGTGTTGACCAACCGCGATCCGCGTTTGGAAGCCCCTTTTTCGTTTTCGGAACGGCCGATCCGCTCGATTAATCCACGAATTTCTTTGGAACTTGAAACAGTCATCAATACTTCGTTGCAATATGACCCTGCTGATCGTTTCCAAAATGCGGGAGATATGAAAGACGCTCTTCTTTCAGTAGCAAAAAAAACCGGTGCTTTGACTAGAATTTCAGTCTCACCGCTGATTAAGGAGCAAGCTGTTAAACCTATCTGGACTTTTAAATGTGAGGATGAAATTAGAGGTTCAGTTTGTTACGACAATGGAAAAATTTATTGTGGCTGTTATGACAATAACCTTTACTCGCTGGATGCTTCTTCAGGTGAATTTCTTTGGAAATTTCCTACTCAAGGCGGTTTAGTTGGGAAACCAGTTGTTGATGAAGGCCTGGTTTTCATTGGCAGCGAAGATAAAAACTTATATGCTGTCTCAATTCGTACAGGTAAACAGTCCTGGTCATTCCAAGCCGATGCTCCCATTCGCAGTTCACCGAAAATCGCAGAACAACATGTCTTTTTTGGCTCTGACGATGGATATCTGTATGCAGTTAACTTGTTGTCTAACCGTTTAGCATGGCGAGTTGATGGGGGGTCACCTATCCGAACCTCACCCTTTATCAGTAAAGATTTTGCTTTTGCAGGCTCGGAACTCGGAGATTTCTTTAGTGTTGACTTTCGTGGGCAAGTTAAGTGGAGGTTTAAAGCAAAGCGCGCGATTACTTCATCCCCATTGGTTGAGGACGGTATCGTATTCTTTGCTTCTCTGGATTCTCAATTTTATGCACTTGATGCAAAATCTGGTTGGATTGTCTGGCGTTTTCGGATGGGCAAAGGATCAATTTCTTCTCCGGCAAAATCGGATTTTAATATTGTTTTTGGAAGTGCTGATAATCATATCTATTGCTTGGAGGCTAATAGCTCAAAAGAGATCTGGAAGTTTAGAGCCGATCATCAAGTCAGCGGGTCACCGGCAATATATAACAATGCGGTCTATTGTGGAACAGCCGATGGCACTATGTACTGCATTGAGCTCAAAAATGGGCAGATGCGCTGGAAATTTAGTACGGATGGACCGATTACGGGTGCACCAGTCATCGTAAATAACATCATTTATTTTGGTTCGGGTGATCACTTAATTTATGCTTTGTATGCATAAGAAAGTTGCTTGGAAAAATTAATGCTTGATTCCATTAAAAAAATATTTCGAAAAGAAAAAAAGCCCGTAACTCCTCAAGTTATAAATATAGAAACAGCGCCGTTAGCAGAAGATCAGCTGCGTTCAGTTACACGAGAAACTGTATTTATAAATCCTCCGCAATTTCTGGTTGGTTGTGGTCAGTCGGTTGGCAGACAGCGTGACCATAATGAAGATACGTTATTTTGGTTTAATGCGACCTTTGCTAATGGTGTCAATGATATTCCATTTGGTTTATTCATTGTTGCCGATGGTATGGGAGGACATCAACACGGTGAAGTAGCTAGTAGCGCAGCATCCCGCGCGCTTGGAGAACATATTTTTAGAAAACTGTACAGTGCGGTTCTTGGTGCTTCGCAGGAAATGCCAGCAGAGAGTATACAAGAAATTATGGAGAGTGGCATTAAAGCAGCTCAAAATGCTGTCATTACAAAAGCACCTGGAGGGGGTACAACAATTACTGCAGCATTGATCCTTGGAGAACAGGTCACGATCGGTCATGTCGGTGATTCCAGGTTGTATTATATTTACCCGGATGGCCGAATGGAAACAATGACGAAAGACCATTCACTTGTAAAACGGCTTTTAGATCTAGGACAGATTACAGAAGAAGAAGCAAAAAATCATCCTAATAAAAATGTTCTTTATCGGGCTCTTGGACAGGCTGAGCCTTTCCGCCCGGACATTCAAACCACTCCGATTCCAAAGCCAGGGTATATTTTAATTTGCAGTGATGGCTTGTGGGGGAGCGTAAATGATGAAGATATCTTCAGAATCATTACAGCGGAACCAAATCCATCGCTAGCGTGCTTAAATTTGGTCGAAGCCGCCAATCAGGCTGGTGGACCCGATAATATTACGGCAATCGTGATCCGAATGAATTAGGGGAATCATTGCATGGATTTTTATAATATTTTGGAATTACCTGTTGATGCTACCACCGATGAAATTAGGGTAGCATATTTCAGCGCTGCCAAAATCTATCATCCGGATAAGAACCCATCAGCTGCTGATACAGAAAAATTTCTAAAAATCCAAAAAGCATATGAAACGCTTATTGACCAAAAGAAACGGTCTAGTTATGATGAGAATATTTCTGAAGAGATAAAAAGTAAAAAAAGTATCCAAATTAATGCATTTTATAGCCGCAATGTTCTCCCTTTAATCGAAGGTGACCAAGTATTTTATTTATTGCTTGATATCTTTCCCACCAAAACTGATCTTCCAAACTTGCTTCCTCCAGTAAACATTTGTCTTGTAATTGATAAATCTACCTCCATGCAAGGCGATTTAATTGAGAAAATCAAATTTGAAGCTGTTAATTTTCTGAAATTAATTAGAGAAAATGATACCATCTCAATTGTTACATTCAGTGATTTCGCAGATGTTATCCTCACACCAACCAAAAGTAATGAATCTGGCGCAGTACTCTCTCGCATTCAATCAATTCAGGCATCCGGATCAACGGAGATTTACAAAGGTTTATCGGAAGGCATAGAACAGCTTCGCAGTATCCAGGCCGATGATCAGATTAAACAACTTATTCTTATCACAGACGGGCATACTTATGGGGATGAAGCGTTATGTATGCAATTGATACGTGAGGCAACCGAAGAAGGTATTTCATTCCAGGCCATTGGAATTGGAGATAATTGGAATGATCAATTTCTGGATGAACTCGCTAGAATTTCAGGTGGTGAAACTCAATTTGTTGTATCTGCCCAGGAAATGTTAAACTCCCTCACAGAAAAAATAAAACAATCAGGGATTCAATATGCAAGAAACGTAAAAATTGAGTTCGAAACCAGTCCATTTGTACAATTAAACTATGCTTTCCGTCTAAGCCCAGATTTATCTTCTTTAGACGTGGGAAATTCAATTCTGCTTGGGAACCTTTTACTCGGTAAACATTTACGTGTCATCTTCGAATTTCACATTGATGAACTTCTACCAACGATGGAAGAATTGAGAATGATTTATGGATCAATTAAAATGGACATACCATCTAATCCAATTAAAAAGACTCGTATGTACTTTGACTTTAAAAGACCTATCAGCACTACCATAGATCGTGTAATCCCACCTGCTGCGATTATTGATGCCATGTCGCACCTGACTTTATATCGAATCCAGGAAAAAGCTAGAAATGAAGTAAAGGATGGTGATATTCAAAATGCTACACGACATTTGCATCATGTTGCCACGCATTTGCTCGCAAGAGGAGACCGTAACCTGGCGAGAACAGTGTTACAAGAAGCACAAAACTTACAAACACAAAAAAGTTTTTCTGACATAGGCGAAAAACGAATAAAATATGGCACTCGATCTTTATTAATGCTACCTGAACCGGAGAGAACAGAATATGATTATTTGCCCTAATTGTCATCACAAAGAATTTCCTGGCGCGTTATTTTGCAGTGAATGTGGTGCCAGGTTAATCTCGTTAGACTATTTAACCACACAATCAATTCAGAAGACAACCAGTGACATACTGGATGAATCGAAATTAGGGTCTAAGCCGGAGATTTTAAAATCTGGTACGAGTACACAGCAACCAGAGCAAAATGCAGAATTGGCATTATTTGTTATAGACAGCAAACAAACATTACAGCTGGCTGGTAGAACAGAGTTTACCTTGGGACGGATTGCCGAAGGTCAGCCCATTTTACCTGATGTTGATTTATCGCCCTTTGAGGCCTACGCCCAAGGGGTGTCAAGATTGCATGCCGCCTTGAAAGTACACAACGAACGGGTTGCTATAATGGATTTGGGTTCATCCAATGGAACCAGAGTCAATGGCCAGAAAATCGTCCCACATGTTGATTACCCGATCAATCAAGGGGATATTATCGCACTGGGCAAATTGAAGATCCAGGTGGTTTTGCGCTAAGGAGGAAGAAATGATCACTGTCATTGTCCACATTAATAATGAGGATCCTGTTTTGGGTGAAATGGATGAGCTTCCAAAAACGGAGGACCAAATTGTCATTTTGAAAAATCCACGAAAAAAGGATGGTAAAGACATTCATTATTTGGAACCGGCAGTAACAATCGTAATTTTCCCTATGCACAGAGTAAACTTTGTTGAAATAATGCCGACGGGTGAAGAAGAGGATATTATTTCATTTGTACGGGAGTAAAAACGTGGATGATTCTTTTAAGAACAAAATAATTTTAGTAGTAGATGATGAAGAGCGGATGGCTCGTTTTATCCGTTTAAATCTGGAACATGATGGATTTCAAGTTGTCGAAGCTTACCGCGGAATGCAAGCTCTGCAAGCATATCGTGATTCTTTGCCTGATCTAATTTTATTAGATATCATGCTGCCTGACATCGATGGGTTCGAAGTACTTACAATGCTGCGTGAGATTAGCAATGTACCTGTCGTTATGTTAACTGCCAAGGGAGAAGAAGATGACAAGGTGCGTGGTCTCGAGTTGGGTGCCGATGATTACATTACCAAGCCATTTAGCCCAAGAGAATTAGTCAGTCGTGTGCGTGCGGTACTTCGCCGGGTCGAAAGTGGATCATCGGAATCTTCCGATGTAATTCAAGTGGATGATCGCTTACGTTTGGATTTTTCGAAACGGGAAATATGGATTAATGACGAATTAGTCAAACTGCGTCCAACTGAGTACCGGTTGCTTTTCCATCTTGTAAAAAATGCCGGCTGGGTATTGACTTATGACCAATTGTTATCGCGTGTGTGGGGTTATGAGTATCGCGATGAACCCCATTACGTGCGTTTGTATGTCAATTATCTACGTCAAAAATTGGAAGAAGATCCTTCAAACCCAAAATATATTCTTACTGAGCGTGGTGTTGGTTATCGATTTGTTGATTATAAGAGGCAAACTCCATGAAAGTTTTCATAAATAAAACGCAATTTTAATAAATGGTGGTATACTCATGGGGAGTATTTATAGAATAATTAAAGGAGATTTTGATGATTACAGAACCTGTTCATGTTACTGATGCTGCGTTTGAAAAAACAGTGATGCAATCCACGTTGCCGGTAATTGTAGATTTTTGGGCACCCTGGTGTGGTCCCTGCCGCATGGTAGCTCCGGTTTTAGATAAACTCGCAAAAGAGTATGGTGGCAAATTGTTGATCGCTAAAGTGAATACCGATGAGAATCCTGAATGGGCAACCAAATATGGCGTACAAGGTATTCCAACCATGTTATTTGTCAGTAAAGGAAAAATAGCTCATCGCCAGGTTGGTGCGTTACCCGAAGGGATGTTGCGAGATGTGGTTGAACAATTTTTGGGCGTTATCGAAGAAGAAGCGAAACCTGCTTAACGAATAACAAACATAATTTTATTCTGATAAAAAAGACATGCTTGGGAAATTAGCATGTCTTTTTTTGGTAAAAATTAATGTGAAAAAAGTTCCCTTGCATCACAAGCGAACAATATTGGCTCCTAGATTTTTAAATTTGACTTCTACATTTTCATAACCACGATCAATTTGGCGGACATTTCGAACTGTAGAAGTACCTTTGGCTGAGAGAGCCGCCAATAATAATGCCATTCCGGCGCGAATATCCGGACTTTCCAGGTTTTCACCAAATAATTGTGAAGGTCCTTGAACAATGCAACGATGGGGATCACACAATACGATTTGAGCACCCATTCCAACAAGTTTATCGGTGAAATACATGCGCGAAGGATACATCCAATCATGGAAGAGCATTGATCCTCTGGATTGGGTAGCGACAACAATCGCAATACTCATTAAATCGGTTGGAAATGATGGCCAGGGCATAACACTAATTTCAGGAATGGCATTGCCAAGATCTGGTTCGATAAGTAAGGGTTGATTTGAGGGAACAAAGATATCATTCCCGTGATTCTCCCACTCGACCCCAATACGTTGAAAAACAAGTTTAATCATATCAAGATATTGAATACCGGCATTGCGAATGGTAATTTCTCCGTGAGTCACAGCAGCTGCGCCGACAAAGCTAATTACCTCCAAATAATCCGGCCCAACAGTAAATTCACAACCATGAAGTTTGGTGACACCATGAATATGAAGTGTGTTAGAGCCGATATTTTCTATCTTGGCACCCATTTTTGTGAGAAAGTGGCAAAGTTCTTGAATGTGTGGTTCAGATGCTGCATTGCGAATAACGGAATCACCTTCGGCGGTTACGCAAGCCATGATAGCATTTTCAGTTGCTGTTACGCTGGCTTCGTCGAGCAATATATTAGCGCCGATTAATTTTTTTGCTTTGAAGTGGAAGATGCGATCATACGAAACCTCGGCACCTAATTTCTTGAGGGCAAGTATGTGTGTATCAACTCGCCGCCGTCCGATTACATCACCGCCAGGTGGCGGTAAAATCATTTCTCCGCTGCGTGCCAACATAGGGCCGGCCAATAAAATTGAAGCACGTATTTTTTTGCACAAATCAGGGTCAAGGTCTGCGAAGCGAACATCTTTTGCATGTACAGTCCATGTATTTTTTTTGTTTTGAGTGATTTCAACCCCAAGGCTTTCAATTAAATTTTTCATCGCCAAAACATCTAAGATTTCTGGTATGTTATGAAAAATTACTGGTTCATCAGTCAATAAACATGCTGCTAACAATGGTAAAGCTGCGTTTTTATTTCCAGAAGGGGTTATCTCACCTTTGAGTTGTACTCCACCCTCAATGACAAACTTTTCCATTTCGACCTCCGATTAATTAATCCATATTTTAACAAAATAAGGAAACCATGTTTTTAGAACCGAAAAAGCTTGATTCTATTTCAGGATTCCCCTTGGAACAAAGAGATATGCATTTACTTTATTATAGCTTGTAAAAGACTAATAAGATCAAATTTTGATTACAGGTTAATTGGAGTCAGGACAATTCTGAAATTATGGAATCGATAGAAGTAAGCGGAGCCGAACATGTATTGTGGTAACAAACAAATACTGTTGATTGGTTGTTAAAACATTTTTTGTCCTTGAGAATTGGGATTTTTGTCTGAGCAATTTCGGCTTCACCAACATTTAAGAATATTGTCTCAGGATGCTTTCGCGTGAGGACTGCTTTTTCAAATAAGTCAGATATTTTTGTGTCGCCATTTCTTTTCACTAATGTGATATAGTCATCCGCATTTAAGGCTTTCGTTATTGTCTTTAGCCAAAAAGAGCTGGAGAGGGGCGCTTCTTGTATGGTGGTTAAAACCTGTTGGTGCGAATGGGAGATTAAATTTTCATATTTTTTCCGGTCACGAAAAATATTCAATCGTTGGATTGCAAAAATAGCAGATGACCAACCAGATGGTATAACCGAATCTTCAATGGTCTGTGGTCGGATGAACAATGTTGGGTCGTCTTCGCGACTATCGAAAAATTGATTTCCATCCCAGAATAACTTTACCATCTGGTCGCACAAGTCGAATCCTTTTTCCAGCCAGGCTGTGTTTACGCTTGCAATATATAAATCGGCAAGCCCATTAATCAAAAACGCAAAATCGCTTAAGAATGCCAGACTGCGTACATGACCGCCACGGTAAGCGTGATACAGATGTCCATCTACAATCATTTTTTCCAGGATAAATGTTGCAGCATTTTGAGCCACTTTTAAATAATTGTCAGATTGTAACAATTGACCTGCTTTGGCAAAAACGGAAATGGCCAAGCTGTTCCAATCAGTCAGGATTTTTTCATCAGTTTCGGGTCGAGTGCGTTTGTTTTGCGCTTTTCTTAACTTTTCAATTAATTTCAAAGGTACTAAGTTGGTTTTTTTACGTAGAATAATAAACCCATCGAAGTTTCCATGACTAGAAATTGCGAAGGTTTTTTGAAGCTCTTCCCAATCTGTATCGGAGAATAAGCTCCGAAGTTGGTCGTATCGCCATATATAATAAAGTCCTTCTTCACCTTCTGAATCCGCATCCAAACTGGACCAAAACCCACCCTCTGGTGAAAGTAGCTCAGTTTGCATAAAATTGATGGTTTCGTGTGTTACTTGGAGATAGCTTGCATTTGAGAATAAAATGCCTGCATACAAATAAACTTGAGAAAGCAAGGCATTGTCATACAACATTTTTTCAAAATGAGGAATTAACCAATTCTGATCCGTGCTATAACGATGAAAACCACCATGTAAAATATCGTAAAAACCACCGTGAATCATAGAGTCCAAAGTTGTAGTTAATTGAATTTTCTGATTACTTGATAAACGAACGTACGGATCTAGCAGAAACAGTAAAGTCAACGGTTGTGGAAATTTCGGTTTGCTTCCCCAACCCCCATTTTCAAGATCCATTTGTGAAAAAACATTTAAAATACTTTTATTGACAATTTCGGCATAATTAGCCTCTTCTGTATTTTGAGAAATTTTTGTTCTTTCAAGATGTTTTTTTATTTGAAGGCCATATTCTTTGAGATTATTTGATTTCTCATGCCATGCATCATTGATGCTCTTAAGTAATTCCAAAAATGATGGCATTCCATATCGTGGTTGTGGGGGAAAGTACGTTCCGGCATAAAAAGGTGTAAGATCAGGGGAAAGAAAAATACTCATCGGCCATCCGCCACTGCCTGTCATACTTACCAGGGCATCCATGTAGATTTTATCCAGGTCTGGCCGTTCTTCGCGGTCAACTTTTATTGATATAAAGTGTTCATTAAGAAAATCAGCGGTTTGTTGATCCATAAAGGATTCGTTTTCCATTACATGGCACCAATGGCAAGCCGAATAACCGATTGAAAGAAAAATTGGCTTATTTTCTTTTTTCGCTTTGTTTAATGCAGTCTCATTCCACGGATACCAGTTAACAGGGTTATTGGCATGCGCCAGCAAATAGGGAGAAATTTCAAGAGAAAGATAATTCATAGTTCTATTTTAGAGATGAGGTGCGCTAATTGGCATGAACTGTCAAACGTTTTTAAATTATTATCGATTTTTTTGGTATTAATTTAAATTACATGTATACTAGACCTAATTTTAAAATTGAAATTATTGAGGTAAAAATGATAGATATTGAAAAGTTGGACTTAACCTCCAAAAAGCAAAAAAATGAATTTGTCATGTTTCCATTTACTCTGTACCAGGACGTGCCTCAGTGGGTGCCACCATTTATCAGCGATGTGAAAATGATGCTTGACCCTAAAAAACATCCATTTTATGAACATTCGGATGCGGAATTTTTTACTGCAAAAAAGAATGGAAAATTAGTCGCAAGACTGGCTGTTATGGAAAACAAGCCCTTTAATAAAGTGCATGACGTTAAAAAAGCACAATTCTATCTTTTTGATTGCATCGATGATCAGGAAGTTGCCAATGCTATTTTTGAGCGCGGATTTGAATGGGTTCGCAAACGGAATCTGAATGCAATTGTTGGCCCGAAAGGTTTCAGTGCCTTTGATGGATACGGGATTCAAATTGAAGGGTTTGAACTTCGGCAAATGATGACAATGATGAATTATAACTTCCCGTATTACCGAAATCTGGTAGAAAATCTTGGGTTTGAAAAGGAAGTTGATTTTATCTCGTGTGCGATTGATTCCTCGAATTTTACTTTACCTGAAAAGGCTCAGCTAATTGCGGATAAAGTTCGCGAGCGCGGTAAGTTTAAAGTTGAGAGTTTTGCAACCAAAAAAGAACTGAAGAAACGAGCATTGGCAATCGGTGAAGCCTACAATAAGACATTTGTAAACAATTGGGAATACTATCCATTTACGGAACGCGAAGTTAAATTTATGGCCGACAATCTAATGGTGGTTGCAGACCCAAGACTGATAAAAATTATTACGTATAATGATGAAGTGATCGGTTTTTTACTCGCATTTCCTGATATTTCAGCGGCATTGCAACGAATGAAAGGGCGGATAACGCCTTGGGGAATTTTGGATTTGATGCGGGAATTCAAGAAAACCCGGATTGTTTCTTTGAATGGGGCAGGTGTTTTGCCGGAATATCATGGCCGTGGTGGTAACGTGCTCATGTATGATGAGATGGCAAAAACATTTAAAGATTACAATCAATATGATTTTGGAGAACTCACGCAAGTAGCTGAGACGGCGGTTCAGATGCGAAAGGATTTGATCAGCATGGGTGGGAGAGCCTCCAAGAACCACCGTGTCTATCACAAATATTTGTAATAATTCTTGATCTCAAACTACTTTTTTCCCAGAAGTAATGTGGCTTTTAGCAAACTGAAAAATGTTTTCCAAACCAACTGCTGCATAGAGGCATGTAAAAGGGATCAACACAAGGTAATAGCGCTGAAAAGGGATTTGAAAAAAGAATAAAATCTCAAATATGACTGATAGAAAAACTAGAAATAATAGAGTTTTTTGGTGATTACTTGCATTAAAGCTGGTTATTACACCAAAAATGACCAGGAAAAAATATAAAAATCCTACATTCATATTACGTCCATAGCCATCATTAATCGGGTTCTTAAAATAAGCAGTAACGGAATTTGTCAGTTCTTCTTGATAATTGGCGACATCGGCAGTAGCAGGCGGAACAATAAAAACTTGGGCAATAAGTGCGGTGATTCTTTCCAACGGAGAACTGACGATGAAGTCCGGAGCGGCAGTGGAGATTACAGCAAGTTGAGAATTTGTTAATTCAGAACGTTCCATCCACATTGCGCGAATGACTTGTACCGGCTTTTGCCAAACGACCGGATTAAACAGATAAAAAATGCCAATAAAGATCAGGCTGAAAAGAAGAACTTGAATTACCATTTGCTTGAGCCTGTGGCGCTGTTTGACTAATAAAGCAAAAAAGGCAAATCCTACGAGCACGATCATGGTCTGTTTACTGTTAAATGCGAATGCTACCGGCAGGGCAGTCAAGGAATACCAATTTGACGGCAGATTCAAGATCAAATAAAGGCTCAGAATTAAGAAAAAGATAAGCAACCCTTCGGCCATAGCCCGACGGGTGTGCAATAGAAGCAAGGAATTAAAGCAAAATAAAAGAGAAGCAATGATTGCAACCGGTTGTGAAAAAAGTTTCCGTGTTAATAGAAAAAATAATATGAGTGAAATTGGTAAAAATATTGCAATACTAATTCTTGAAACCAAAAGTAATTTGGAATCTGGAAGTGCGGATGAATTACCCTGCCATGAATTTGACCAATTCCAATCCTGCAAAAGTTGCGGTGAGTTTGTAAGAGCACGTGCGATTCCGATCTTATAACGAGTGAGTGGTGCATCGAGCAAATGGTATTTCTGGATAAGCGAATCTTGTTGAGTTTGATCGTAAACAAAAGAGTTGAAATTGCCAGCAAGGATTTGATCAACATCAGTACTCATGTAAATTTGAGTTGCTTCATCAGGATGAAATGGAACTGAGGAAATTCCTGTAAAATAAGCTATGCACCACGCAACGAAAAACAATCCGAAAAGAAAATGGTGAAATTTGAGTTTTGCTAACCTGCCAGTGAAGAAATTTGATCGTTTCATCAATCGACCGCTATATGCCATTTCGTTATTATTGGGATTATTTCTTATCTATAGAACCTCATTACTGATTCTACACGCATTTCCTTTTAATTCTGATGAAGCAATTGTCGGATTGATGGCAAAACACATCTTGTCTGGTGAACGCCCTTTATTCTTTTATGGACAGGTATATATGGGCAGCCTGGATGCTTTTTTAGTGGCATTAGCTTTTAAAATATTTTCAGAAAGTGTTATTGTTATAAGATTAGTTCAATCTGTGCTTTTCTTTTTAAGTGTCTTAACAATTTATTTATTTGCAATTGTAGCATTTGATGATAGAAAGATTGCGTTTTTTAGTGCGTTGTTACTCATCTTTTCCCCGGTTAATCTTATACTTTATAGCACTGTTTCTTTAGGAGGGTACGGAGAAGCACTACTAATTGGAACATTATCATTATTTATTTCAGCAAAAGTTATTAATCATTTTGAAGTTTCGGAGCGGGTGAGAAAAGAACATATTCTTTATCTGTTTTTGTTAGGGATATTAACAGGGTTGGGTTTGTGGGTAAATGCGATAAGTTTAACGTTTTGTATTCCATCGATTTTGATTATTGGCATATATCTGATTAAACATAGAAACTTTCAGATCAAAATCGTCGAAGTCGTTATTTCTGTAACCGGCTATCTCGTTGGATTTGCTCTGGGTTCTTATTTTTGGTGGTCATCATTTCTAGCCAGTAAAAATTTCTCACTTCTTTCGGAATTAACCGGCAGCGCAGTTTCAGTTGAACAAAACGGTTACATCCAACAGCTTGGTCAACACTTACTGTCATTCTTCCTGTTTGGACCGACAGTAATGTTTGGGCTTCGTCCACCTTGGGACATAAAAATCATTCTGCCATTTATGGCTCCGGTAATCATTTTGTTCTGGTTGATTGTAATGATCAATTTCTTTCGTAAATGGAATAATTTGTCAAAGCGGTACCAGCTCTTTTTTTCAGGTTTAATTGGTATAGGGCTATTCCAATTTTTAGGTTATGTTTTTACCTCCTTCGGGGTTGACCCCAGTGGGCGTTACTTTCTGCCTTTTTACATTCCATTATCGATTATTGCTGCTTATGGATTGGTTAGCATACAACCAAGATGGATAGTAAGAATACTGTTTTCTTTCGTCTTATTATTCAACTTATTGGGCGTATTGACTTTGGCTTTAAAACCACCTTTTCTGACGACACAATTTTATGCCCCAGCCCAAGTTGACCAGAGAAGCATGTCTGACCTAATTGAATTTTTAGAGACTAACGGGGAGTTCAGCGGGTATAGTAATTATTGGGTTAGTTATCCATTAATATTTTTGTCAGATGAACGTATTATTTCAATACCTGTTTTACCTTATCATAATGATTTACGATATTCACCACGCGATAACCGCATCCCAGACTACAACACATTTGTCGATGAGCAAGAACGGGCTTTCTATATCACTACGAATAATCCTCCACTTGATCAATTGTTAAACCAAAAACTAATTCAAAATCATATTCTTTTTCGTTATGAAGAAATCGGCGATTTTCATATTTACTTTGATCTTTCTAACAAAATATCACCAACAGAATTAGGTCTATATGGAAGCTATAAATAAAGAAAGCAAAAAGAAACGGACGGAACTGTTTGTTGGAGTGGTGCTTTTTCTTTTAATATTTTTTGCTGCCTTGCGTGTTCCGCTGGACACCGATTTGTTTTGGCATTTAAAGGCTGGTTCTGTCAGTCTGGCACAAAGAGCACCGTTGCTCCAGGATCAATTTTCTTTCACCCGCTTTGGATCACCCTGGGTTAACCATAGCTGGCTATCAGAGGTTATTTTTTATCTCATCTTTCATTATTTTTCACATCGAGGTGTGATGATCTTTGTTGCAATTCTTGCAACAGCGACAATGTGGTTGATCTATCATCAAATGCAGGGAAGTGCGCTAACGCGTGCATTTTTAATGATTCTGGCTTTATTAGTATCTGCACTTGTCTGGTCACCGCGCCCACAGCTTTTCACATTATTGTGCTTTGCAATTCTTATCCCAATGGTTAATCAATTTGATCTGCAACCCAACCGAAGAAATCTACTTTCGATTGTGCTGCTATTCGTGCTTTGGTCCAACTTGCATGCCGGTTTTTCGATTGGAATTGCATTTATCGGTCTTTACTTTGCCGGAAGAATTTTGGAAAACATAGTATTTAAGAGTGAAAATCAGCTCTCCCGTGGAAAGATTGGATCGTATGCCGGTTTATTTTTTATATGCATTCTGGCTGTTTGCATAAATCCCAATGGATTAAATATCTGGAAAGTTCAGTTCGATACTGTAGCGATCACTTCTTTGCAAATGTATATTGATGAATGGGCTTCGCCAAACTTTCATGATCTCAGTCAGCAGCCATACCTGTGGACATGGCTATTGTTTGCCTTGCTGCTAGCAATTAATGAGAGGCGATTAAAACTTCAAAAAGTCCTACCAATATTATTTTTTGGAGCGCTTGGGTTTTTATCAAAAAGAAATTTTGCTCCTTTTGCTATTGTAATTTTTCCATCAATGAGTGAATTATGTGTCAGTTTTTATAATAGTCACATTAAAGACAGGATAGAAAATATGCAGGATTCAAGGTTGACGAAATTGGGGCAAATTCAACCAAAGCCAATCATACAAAAGATTCTCAACCTGGCTGTCGCTGCGATACTTTTATTTATAATCGCCGGAAAAATCATTTATTTGGGGGATGACACTGTTATGAATGCTTATGAAAACAAATTGTTTCCGAAACAGGCAATCAGTGCAATTTCCGGACATGGCATCCCGAGTGGAAATGTTTTAAATTCATACGGATGGGGGGGATACATCCACTGGAAAAGCAACGACATTAAAGTATTTGTGGATGGACGCACAGATTTATTCGGTGATGAGATTATTGATGATTGGATAGAAATGGTGTATGCCGGTGCCAATTGGAGGCAATTAATTGAGAAATATCAAATTGAATGGACATTCTTAGAAAAGAATTCGCCAATAAATCAAACTTTATTGGACAATGGCTGGCGAATCTTCTATGAGGATAATTTGGCTAGTATTCTGATCAAAAATTAGTTGAAAAGCAGCGGAAAATCCTCCACATCTTGACGATCAGTCAGTACTGGAAACTCATCTCGCCAGTTCTGAATATCAGTGCTATCAATTTCAACCGACTCAATTTTGTCTTCACCTTCTCCCAGATTTAAAATCAATTCTCCATACTGGTCAGCAACCATGCTTTGGCCACCAAACATGGTATTTCCAATATTTCCAACAACATTCGCTGAAACAAAAACTGCCTGATTTTCAATTGCACGGGCGGGAATCAGCTTTTGAAAATGTGATATTCTTTTTTTTGGCCACTGTGAAGGCAATAAAAAAACCATAGCTCCATTGTTACTCATTCTACGGAATAACTCCGGAAATCGTAGGTCATAACAAATTGCCAATCCAAACGGAATATCAAGAAGATTCACCATGCGTATTGTATTGCCTGGAAAAAACCATTCTTTTTCTCGCATTGAGGCAATCAAATGGATTTTGTCGTAATTTACTTGCAAATCTCGATGGGGTGATTGAACGATCAAGCGGTTTGCGAATCCAAATTCCTTACGCTTGGTTATATAAGTTCCTGCGATAATCAGGTCCTTTTCTTGTGCGAGCTGATTTAAATTCAAAATAAGAGATTCATTAAAATCTGCAGCTTCATCCAACAAAGGTGTAAAACCAGTTGACCACAACTCTGGCAGCAAAAGAAGACGGCTTTTATCCGGGTGTAACGTTTCAATGAGATATAATAATTTATCCACATTCTTTTGAAAATTACTCTGGTTTACCGTTAATTGTGCTATTGAGATCGTTATTTTCATTATTTTTCCAATCGGTAGAAGTTGAAAGGATTATAAATTTGCGGAGATCTAAATTCGATGGTATCGCGCGAACATTTATAGTACTACTTTTTCTTATTATAATTGCAGCGCTCGTTTGGGGGAACTTTTTGTACTCCGAAAAAAATCCAGGAGGAAATGATTTCCTTGTCCATTGGGTCGGAGCACAAAAATATATTTATGAGGGTATCAGCCCATATTCGGATACTACCGCTTTGGCAATACAAACGATGGTATACGGCCGAGCAGCCAAAGGCGATGAACATGAGCTACGAGTGGCTTACCCTTTGTACTCGTTGTTTTTATTTATACCTTTTGCACTTACTAAAAATTACTTTCTTGCACGGGCTTTGTGGATGACATTACTGGAAATATCATTGATTCTCTCGGTTGTTGTCGGTGTGAGACTTGTCCAATGGCGGCCCGGAAAATTGATAATGGTAGCATTAATCACGTTCAGTATATTTTGGTACCATGGGTTACGGTCTTTAATAAATGGTAATGCTGTCATTTTACTCTTATTATGTTTTACGCTAAGCATCTATGCCATTCAACAAAAACAAGACGAATTGGCAGGGATTTTGTTAGCGTTTACGACCATTAAACCGCAGGTAGGATTTGCCTTTATTCTTTTCCTTCTTTTTTGGGCAATTGTTAATAAGCGCAGCAAAATTGTATTTTGGTTTCTAGGAAGCATATTGCTGCTGAGCGTGATTGCTTTATTCTTAATCCCAAATTGGCCTTTACAATTTTTGCAAGAGGTATTGCGTTATCCTGGTTACAATCCACCTGGTACACCTGCTCAGGCTTTAAGTGCTTTGTTGCCTGGCGCAGGTAGAAATTTTGGAATAGCCATCTCAATTGTGAGTGCATTGGTTCTTATTGTGGAAGTGTGGCTCGCTCGAAGATCAACGGGGATTGAGTTCGTATGGATATGTTCGTTAACTTTAGTGCTAGGTCAGTGGTTAAATGTGCAAACTGATCCTGGAAATTTTGTTGTGATGCTTCCGGCTGCTTTTGTAATTTTCCGACTGATTGAAGAGCGTTGGAAAAATAAGGGCAATCTGATCAATTTGGTGATGCTGTTGTTGTTCTTTTTTGTGCCATGGCTGTTTTTCTTGCGGACATTATCGATTGAGTATCAGCCGATCCAGAGTCCTTTAATGTTTTTTCCAATTCCAATTTTGCTTGCATTAGGGTTGTATTGGGTGAGATGGTGGGCGAAAAATCCAGTAAAGCACATAATTTCCAATTAATCATTCGGAACGAAAAATTAATAGTTATCGCATTAATCGTGTTTGCGACAGTTCTGCGAATTATTCGCATAGCCACAAGAGAAATCGCTTATGATGATGCTTTTAGTTTTTTTCTGTCCATAAAAAAATTGAACGTTATTGTGCAAGGTACAATAGCCGACACCATGCCACCATTGTATTATTTTGCTCTTCATTTCTTCACTCTTATTCGCAATGAAATTTGGTTTTTACGTACCTTAAATATTTTGATTTCAATAGCAATATTTTTAATTTTATATTTCTTAAGTCGGGAGTTATTTGGAAAGGAAACTGGTTATTTAGCTTTATTTTTTGCTGCAATATCACCCTTTTTAATATATCATTCTCAAGAATTGCGAATGTATAATCTGATGCTGTTGGGTCAATTGGGCTACCTTTATTCGTTAATTATAATTTCCAACCACCCGGAAAAATTTAAGAAATATTTCTTTGTTGCAATAATTTTCGGAACAATCGCGTTGTACTCTCATAATCTGGCAATTGTTGGTTTGCTGGCATCCAATTCAATTTACTTTTTTAATAAATGCTCGCAATTAGTACGAAGGCAAGCATTAATATTTATTACTATGCTGATTTTATTCTTACCCTGGGCATTTTTTGTGCCACAACAAATTGCCAAAGTCCAAACTGCATTTTGGACGCCCAAACCTGGAATTTTAGAGATAATTCAAGCAATTATTACTTCATTTGCATTTGCGCCAATGCCACTGTACTGGATGGTTATCGTAACTATTATTATCATTGAAGTAGTGGCAATTGTTTTGCTTTGGATCAATCGGCAAAAACAAACCTCTCTCTATTTTCTAGTTTGTATTGGTTTGATGCTACCCACGCTACTATTCATTATTTCTTATCTGACACGACCAGTATTCGTCCCACGGATTTTTATATTGAGCACAGTACTTGCATATATTCTTATCAGCAGGTTTGTTATCGCTAACAGGCATGCTGTAATTGGCAAAGTAGTACTGGCATCCATGCTTCTTGTTTCCCTTATTTCCTTGCCCTATTACTATACTTACCAATCTTTCCCGCGCTCATCGTTTTTACAGGCAGTTAACTATTTGGAAATTAATGCTAATCAAGATACGCTAATTTTGCACGATTCTAAGTTGAGCTTTTTCCCGATGATGTATTATGCTCCAGAATTAATGCAAACTTATCTGGCAGATCCTGAGGGAAGTGCAAATGATACTCTGGCGCTTCAATCGCAAGAAGCATTGGGCTATGTGGCAATGAATGAAATAAGTGGACCGGACCTTCCTGACAATTTGTTTTTTGTCACGTTCGTGCAAAGTGAACACGAATATAATCAACTTGGTCTTTCGAATCCCCACATCGTAAAACTAAAAACGATATATAAACAAGAGGGCTCATTTAAAACCATCGATGACATCAAAATCTATCATTTTGAGCGAGTCCCATGAGCAAAAAAACTTATTTCTTGTTATTCTTGTTGGCTCTCATGGTTTCATCAATTAATTTTATTTTTCAAAAAAGTGCCGGATACCTTGATTCACAATATTATTTTCTAGGTGGCAAGGCGTTGGCGAATGGTTCATCGGCAGCCCCAGTCGTTTGGAACTATCTGGATGATCCAAAAGTATTACCCCACCCGTTATTTACCTACTGGATGCCGCTTTCTTCGATAATTGCGGCTCTTTCCATGGTACTTCTCCAATCTCAAACTTTTTTCGCCGGGCGTATATTTTTCTGGATGTTAGCTGCAATTTCTGCCCCTTTGACTGCCTTCATTGCAATGCGTTTCTTTAATAACCGTTTTACAGCAATAATTGCGGCATTGTTGGCGATCTTCAATGGGTTATATTTTAAGTTCATGACCATTCCGGAAAACATCAGTATTTATATTGTGCTGGGGGCTTTGTTCTTTTATAGCGCAGAGCGATGGTTATTTTCTTCAGATGGATTTACAAATACGTGGCGAGCTTTATTGTTGGGGGTTTTGGCTGGTTTGTTAAACCTCGCACGCGTAGATGGTTTGATTTTTATTGGATTATTATTGGCAGTTGTGCTATTTAAAGCTCTTTTGAAGCAAAAGGATTCAATTAAACCACGTATTAAAATATTTGAAATTAGTATTTTTATTATTTTGGGTTACTTACTGGTTATGACAATAATCTTTATGCGCAACTTTGAGTTGTTTGGCTCAATATTTTCACCTGCTTCGGCACGTACTCTTTGGTTGACTGAGTATAACGATACGTTTATATTTCCTGCCGACAAATTGACCTTTTCTTATTGGTTGCAAACCGGTTTGCCATATAAATTGACTCAAGTTTGGGACGCACTTAAGCTTAATTTCGGTAACCTATTGGCAGTCCAGCTTGGCTTGATTGGCATTCCTCTTTTTGTTTTGTCGATCCGTTCAAATTGGAAATCTCACAAATTGCTATTACCAATTATTTATTTTTTGATAATGTACTTCATAATGACGGTTTTCTTTTCACTGGCTGGCGGAAGGGGTGGATACATTCATGCCATGGCTGCTATACAGGTTTATTTTTGGATTTTAATCGCAGATGGCTTGTCCCGTTTTATTCAATGGGGGATCAACCGGCGTGGCTGGAGATTAAAGCGCAGTCGAATAATGTTTGGATCGGGACTTATTGTGTTTGCAATTATTCTGACTTTTTTCTTTTACTACAAAGATGTTATTTCGTATGGCTGGAATCATGAAATTGGCGAATTTCAATCAATAGAAAATACAATTAATAAATTTGCAGTTTCCAAGGAAAAAGTGATTATGATTAACAATCCGGTTGGGTATCAATTGGAAACCGATCGCTGGGCGATTGTCATTCCTAATTCTAACTGGGAAAACCTTTCCAAATTAATAAAGCGCTTTGATGTCCGCTTTATTGTTCTGGATGATAATCTTCCAGACCAAATCGATGATCCTAATTTATGGCAAGAGAATTTTCAACTATCATTTTTGACTAAACTTCCAAGCGGTAAAGTTTTATATGAGCTCCCTTAAATCACAAAACTTCTTAAAAAAGCTTAGTTCGTCAAAAATTTTTTGGATATTGATGGCAGCAATCATTTTCCAGAGCTTATACCTCTTATTCGCCAAATCTGTATTGGACTTTGGTTTTCCTTTAGACGATGCCTGGATTCACCAAACGTACGCCCGCAATCTGGCAACTTATTGGCATTGGGAATTTATACCAGGCCAGGTTTCTGGGGGTTCCACATCCCCACTTTGGACATTGTTATTAGTGCCAGGCCACTGGCTGCCTAAAGGTTATTTTCTTGGTTGGACCTTCTTCATTTCTTTTTGTCTGTATGCCGGTTCCGCATTTTATTTCAATCAGGCAGCCGAAAAAATCATGGTCAGCGGAACAAGATTACCAATTTATGGTCTCATCTTTCTTTCCGAATGGCATTTAATATGGGCTACTAACTCCGGGATGGAAACAATTCTTTTAATTTTCTTTTATATGTTGCTAACTTATTGGATTGTCACTGAAAAAACATTTTCATGGAAATTTGCACTGGTCAGCGCATTATTAATCTGGGTGCGCCCGGATGCGATCACTTTTATTGGGGTTTTTGGGCTTATTGTTTTGGGTGACATTTTCCTTGGTAATGGTGTGATCAGAAATTGTTGGAAAATAATTACGCTTGTAGTTGGAAGTACTTTGCTTTATGGTTTGTTTAATTTTATAGTCACCGGCACTTTTTTCCCGAATACCTTTTATGCCAAACAGGCCGAATACTCAGTTTTATTCAACACACCTTTGAATAAAAGATTAGGTGAAATATTACTGGTTCCAATTACTGGAATTGGGGCTATTCTTCTACCAGGTTGGTTATTTCAAATTTATGATTGGATAAAAACCAGAAACCGTAGATATTTGGCAATCGTAATCTGGATGTTTGCATTTTTGCTGTTATATGCCGTACGATTGCCAGTCACATATCAACACGGCCGTTATTTTATCCCGATTATTCCTATTTATCTTTTAACAGCTTCCACCGGTCTGATACGATTAATCGCCTTGCTTAAGGGAAAAATTGGATTGGCTATTTCTAAAAGTTGGCAAATTTCTTTGGTGATAGTTGCAGTCATATTTTTGTTTTTAGGAGCAAATGCATATGCTCTGGATGTTGCTATTATTAATTCAGAAATGGTGGCAGTCTCACAGTGGATATCTGAAAATACAAAACCTTCAGCAATTGTTGCAGCACATGATATAGGGGCATTGGGTTTTTATTCCAACCGAAGAATTATCGATCTGGCAGGCCTGATTACGCCGGAAGTAATCCCAATTATCACCAACGAAGATCTATTAATTAATTACCTTGATGAAAAAGGAACCAACTACCTGATGACCTTTCCAGATTGGTATTCTGACCTGGTGAGAGGCAAATCTGTAGTATTTGAGAGCGTTAGTCCTTTTGTTATTACTGCGGGTGGTACCCATATGACAGTTTATGATTGGCAGGATTAAATTTTGGCATTCTACCTGACACTATGCTAGAATTACATGCGTTATAAATGATCTTAACCCCACGCAAAGAAATAAATTAAGGAGTTTTCTATGGCAGAACATGAAAATTTATTAAAAGATTTTATGGTTGAGATCGAGTCTGACCTGGAGCAGTCACAACGAACTTTAAAAGAAGTCGATATGATGCTGGATCAAAGCCAGGCCGAGTTGAGTAAGCTAACACAGCGTAACACACAGGTAACCTCACATTTGCAGGTCATTCAAGCTCAGTTTGAATCGATGCCACGCGACGATATTAAGCTTGCTTATAACTCTGCATTAGACACCCAGCAACGAATGCTGGTCATGCGTAGCCAGTTGGAAAAACTGCAATCAGATCAATCGAACTTGAAAAAGAGAATAGCCCTTTATGATCGCTTTAAAGCGATTGTTTCAGACAACGATATCCCCGAAAAAAATGGAAAGAAATCTAATGTTGGCAGTGGAGCCGCCATGCTTGAGATGATGATTAATTCTCAAGAAACTGAGCGGCAACGACTGTCACGCCAAATGCATGATGGCCCCGCCCAGGCGTTATCTAATTTTATCGTTCAAGCCGAAATTGCCGCCCGCCTTTTTGAAATAGATAAGGAAAAAGCCAAGTACGAAATGGAAAACCTCAAGAATTCTGCCATGGGCACCTTCCAAAAAGTACGTAATTTTATTGCTGAATTGCGTCCTATGATGCTTGATGATTTGGGTTTAATTCCAACGATAAGAAAATATATTGACGTTTTCAGAGAACAACACGGTGTCGAAGTTAACTATTCTGTCAAAGGCAATGAAAAGCGATTTGAGCCGTTTATTGAGATTATGATTTTTCGTGCTTTGCAGGAATTAATGGGTAATGCTGTCCGCCATAATCTGGACCAACCCGTAAAAATTCAACTCACCGTGCAGATTATCCTTGATGACAACTTCGTCAAGATGATTGTCTCTGATAACGGTAAGGGGTTTGATCCAAGTCAGGCGGCTACTTTTAGTGGTTTGGGTTTGAAAGTGATCAAAGAACGTGTTGAAATCCTGGGTGGCTATCTTGATCTTGATTCTGCCGTTGGACAGGGTTGCAGAATTACTATTCAATTACCAGTCACTGTGCAAACCACAGTTTAATATTTTAGCGAATTTATTTTTCGAGGAGATCTTTTTTTATGTCAAAAACTATTGGGATACTTACGGGCGGCGGCGATGTGCCAGGCCTCAACCCGGCGATTAAATCTGTGGTTTCAGGTGCGATGGAAATGGGTTATAAAGTGTATGGAATTCGCAGAGGATGGGGTGGCCTGCTCCATTACGATTTGAATGAACCTTCCACACATGATTATTATATTAAAGAACTAACATATAACGACGTTCGCACAATTGATCGAACTGGCGGCACGTTCTTGCATACTTCCCGTACCAACCCTCAACGAGTTTCGAGTGCAGATACACCCGGTTTCTTGGCCAATTCAAAATGGGGAAAACCCGTTAAAGGCGAATCTGGATTTACTGATTTCACGGATCACACATTGAATGTTTTAAGTAATCTTGGAATCGACTCGCTTGTAGCGATTGGTGGAGATGACACGTTGAGTTTTGCTGTCCGACTTCACAAAGAAGGCTTTCCTGTTATTGGTATTCCAAAAACCATGGATAATGATGTCTTCGGGACAGATTATTGTATTGGATTTTCAACAGCAATAACCCGCAGTGTTGAATTTATTACAAACTTGCGCACTTCAATTGGTTCACATGAGAGAATTGGCATTGTTGAACTTTTTGGCCGTAATTCAGGCGAAACCAGCCTGATCGCCGGATATCTTGCCTATGTTGATCGGGTATTAATCCCAGAAGTACCTTTTTCAATTGACCGTCTTTGTGGTTATATCATCGATGATAAACGTGCAAACCCATCAAATTACGCAATCATGACGATTTCGGAAGGGGCTATTATTGATGGATTGGAAGTTATTGAATCCGGTGAGGAAGATGCTTTTGGTCATAAGAAACTAGGCGGTGTAGGAGTCATCCTTTCTGAACAACTTAAGAAGTTAACTGGTGTAAATACAATGTATCAACAGCTTGGTTACCTGATGCGATCCGGGGCACCAGATTCGCTCGATCGAATGGTAGCCATGTCGTTTGGAAATTTAGTATCGCAATTATTACGCCGGCATGAAATGGGAAAACTGGTGTCACTGCATGGTGGAAAATATACGACCGTGCCAATTGATATGGTTTTGGCAGGCAGAAAACAAGTGGACGTACCAGCTTTTTACGATATGGAAACCTATAAACCGAAAATAAAAGATTTTATGGGTGTTCCCATGTTCTTAAGTTAGCAATGGACTGACCTAATCTCTTTTGGATATAAAGATTGTTGTATGAAAAAGAGTGATCAGGGTTTCAATCCGAAACGATTTCAGGTAATTGTTCGCACGCTTATTTTTATTTTCCATGATGATAAGATACTTCTCTTAAAAGGCGCACCCAATAAGAAAATTTGGCCAGGTAAATTCAATGGAATCGGAGGACATCTCGAGATGAACGAGGACGTCCTATCTTCTGCGAAAAGAGAATTAAAGGAAGAAACAGGACTGACCAATATTAATCTGCAGTTACGCGGGAATATTGTCATTGATAATGGCGATCAGACAGGAATTATGCTTTTTGTTTATCGTGGTGAGGCTTTATCTACAAAAATCGTTAATAGCGATGAAGGCCAATTAATGTGGGTCGAGATGGAAGAGTTAGACAAAATTGATCTGGTTGAAGATTTAAAGACATTAATCCCGCGAGTGATTTCGAATGAGCAATCCGTATTTTCGGGCTATTACCATTTCGTAAACGATAAACTTCAGATGGAATTTGAAAATTGATTAGCTAAATGCTTTCCAATGCATCTTAATCTTCAAACACAGTATCCAGCGGTTGGGTGGCATTGTTAGCATTGTCGAATCCTATAACGCATAATCGCGATGGTCCTTCACTGCGTTCAATCGTAATCGGTATGCGACGATATTGTAGGTAACCATCATTGTTTGCACAGGAGATTAAATCTTTCGGTCCAAATTTATATCGATAATCGGAAAGCTCTGGTGGAAAGAAGACCAGTGATATGTCGATAAAATCTGGAGATTTGAAAATATCGAGCTGAGGTTCAAGTTGAGGCGGCGTTGTGTCGATTTGTGCGATGGCAACTGTTGGATAAACAAAACTTTGCCAGGAGTTATTGACCAATGCTGAATTACCGGCTAAAACACAAAGCAGATAAAACCCCTCCTCATCTGGAACGGCATCAGTGATAGTTGAGTTTTTCGCGAGAGAGATTGGTTGGCTATATCCTTCATTTGAGCGACAATTTACCAATCCGGCTGCTCCTGCCTTATAGCGATAGTAGGGTAGATCACCTGCCAAAGTGACATCCCAAATCAGTGGCGGTTGACTAACTGAGTGAGAAAATCCTTCAAAAGCGAGTTGGGAAACAGGAGGTAAGGGGCAATCGGCAGACAAAGAAAAAAGTCCGTCTTTTGAAAAACAAGCACCGAGACCATCTACAGGGGTCGCATAGCTTGTATCTTCGTTCACAGTCACCTTCCCAGCTGTTATTTCGCAAGGCACACCCAGATAACAAGCACTTGAACCTTCCACAGTGGTGTTGATAAGCCCATAAATGGTATTGGATTCCGTTGAAAGAAGTGGTGAACCGGAACTTCCACCGAATATATCTTTGCAAGTCGTTGCATAATGGTCATAAAAATGCCAAGAGAATTCAAGCAAATCAACCCGATCATACGCCTGACATACTTCCTGGCGCAAATAAGCTTTGCCAGAATCTAAACCACTACTGGGTGCTCCTACGACCCGGACCTGGCTTTCAATGGGAAGAGGTGCTTCCGCAATAGGTAATGGAAATATATTCTGTTCAGCCAGTTCTGCCAAGGAAGCATCCAATCTGATGATAGCAATATCAATACCTTGCATCGTGCTATACACTATCTGATTTATTGGGATGGCAATTTGAGAATCTAGCGTGTCTGCAAAATAATTAAATACAACCTCACCTTCTGCCTTCCGGTTGATGATAGCGCCATTCGCCAACCATTCAACGCAGTGGCCATTGGTAAATATGTAAGCTGGGGTGTTGACACCAGCACCGGTATCGACCAAAGCGGCTGTACAGGTGCTAATGAGGTTGATTCTACCAATTCCACGCCACAAATCACTGTTCTCTAGCAAAGTTGACATGCCTCCGGGATCTGAGGTTGCTTGCGGTGGCGGTGTTTCCATAGTCATTGTTGGGGTTTTTATATCTTTAACTGCGGTGACCATAGGGATATCGATTCTCAGTTTTTCTGCTAATATCAGCGGTTTTGTATCATTTGTGAACAAGAGTAAACCTTCAGTATCCTCTATGCGTGCAGAGAGATAGGGTTGAAAGGCGTTATTGAAATCAGCCTGAATTACTGTTATCTGGAAATTAACAGGCAATGATTTGGCATCAGGAATAGCCTCTTCACCCAAAATTTTGACTGATGCATCGGCCAGGCTGTTTTCTAGCACTTGTACAATTATTTTACTGCACTTAGGCAATAATGGGCTGACCTTTTTATCAGCCAATACGATTTGCCCAGAAATTATTAGGTTATTATTTAGTTTGGTAGGATCAGTACCCACTTCGTTACCCGGTATGCATGCAGCAATCAAGGTTAAAAAGAATGAAATAACAACTATAATCCTGAATTGAAATCTGCCAGTATCTCTAGGTTTCACTTTGTTTCACTTATTATTTTCCTTTGTATGAAAGTAGGATAAAATAATTTTAATTTTTCTATTACAACCACCAATAGAATTGTTAATCTATCGTAATCGAAACCTCACAATCAATCAATAGGGCTCGAATTTCTTCTTGTACGTAGAGATTATATTAATGAGGAAGAGTTGACTATTTCAAACCATTAAGGACATAATAATTGTTCGATCTGCAATTTAGGTATTAGCGTTTACTTTCCTTTTGAAAAAAAAGTAAAAGCGTACTACCGTATTTTCTGCGGTCAAATATCTCAAAGTATGTCGATGGATAGGTTTCTTCTTCGATTGGATGTATCTGAACAATTATCCAGCCATCTTCGCGTAGCCACGCATTATTTGTTTCCAGAATCTGCAGCGTTGTTATCCACATTTTTTTATATTGAGGCGGAGCGACATAAATATAATCAAACGTTTGGTCTGCGTTATTTTTAAGATATTTTAGGCTGTCAATTTTAATGACATTTGCTTTATCAAAGAGATGGGTGAACCTCAAATTATCTTTAATCGTGGTGAAGGCTGTTGCATTTAATTCCAAAATTCTCGCATAACTTGCACCGCGACTGAGTGCTTCAATGCTGACACTTCCGGATCCCCCATACACATCCAAAAAATGTGAATCAATAATATCCTTCCCAATGATATTGAATAATGATTCCTTTACCCGATCTGTAATTGGCCTGGTACTATCGCCTGGGACTGATTTTATCCTCATGCCCTTGGCGGAACCTGAAATGATGCGAAGTGTACCCAAAGTTTCTTAACCAGTATTAATGCGAGTTAACAGGTCCACAATTCTCTTGTCATTATTTGCTTGTTGTTCAAAGAAACTTGAATTGAGGTTTGTAGATCGTAAGCGCAAAGCCATTGGTGCAACACTGAGTAGATCGGCCATTGAGACGACTACATTTTTGTTGGCAGCAGCGTGCGCCTTTGCTGCCTCAAATAAGGCTATTTCGGTTCTTAGAGATTCAATGTTGAGGTCTTGAATTATCTTAATACCAATTTTAGCAATTTCTACCGGCAAGTCCACCTTGGAGATTTCACGTCGAACTTCTTCCAATTCATTTTTGGCAATGAAAGTTTCTTGTTCATATAGCTGCTGGAAGTGAAGTGGGTTTTTGCGATATTGAACGGAATTTAAATAAGCTTCGTATCGGTCATTGTCATCTTTTAAGCCGCGGGTTATCACGCGTAATCCAAACCGGTCTAAAATTTGTGGTTTTAAGTTGCCTTCATCCGGGTTCATTGATCCTATTAGTATGAATCGTGATTTATACGTGGCAGATACACCTCCGCGTCGTATTGTGTATCTCCCCATTGCCGCGGCATCCAAAATGGCATTAATAATTTCATCCCCTAAGAGATTTATTTCATCGATATACAGGATATTTTGATCTGCCATTGAAAGAATCCCTCGCTTAAGGCGCATACGGTTGTGAGAGAGTTGCCGTTTATCAAGTCCGCCGATGACATTCTCAAGTTTGGCATTTAAAGGGAGTTCGACCAAATGAGCCTTTTCTTTTGTTGAAAGTGAAACCCCTTTTGCATATTTTTCTGCACAATCCGGGCAGACAGCTTCCAATCCTTCAGATTCAACATCTTCTTCCAGACAGCCATAAAAACAACGACTGACATTATTCTCAGGAAGCAAATCCGTTAAACCTTGAATGGCAGTGCTTTTACCAGTGCCGCGCGGACCCAATAAAAGCACACCCCCAATTTGAGGATTTATAAGGGCAAAGGTCAGAGCCATCTTCATTTCATACTGTCCGACGATAGCCAAAAAGGGATAATGGACCGGATGAGCGAGGCCAGAATCTTCATTATGGTCCATTGAATGTACATGCTTGCCGGATACTTTGTCAATAAGCTCTTGAAGTGAACGAAATTCAGGTATTCCAGTGTCCGGGGAAATTGATGGATTACCATTGGAAGGTGGGTTAAGATTATTTGACATCATTATAGGTCCAGTAGCGATTTGCAAAAAAGTTCCAAAACATTACGATAACAATTAAAATTGCCAGGGTAATATTATGGCCAATAATCTGTGGGGAAAAAATAAATTGTGGATCGATTATGCGATTTGTAAATTGCAAAATAATGCTTTCAATGGGTGTAAATAGAATAACACGAATTATCAAGCCAACCACGCTTACAATTACAAACTGAGTTAATTGATTGGCAAAAGCTTTGAGACGTGAATCGGGGTAGGTCCAATAACGATTCCACAAGAAATTGGACAGAACAGCTGCTACGAAGCTAATGATGCTTGCGACCAAAGCAGAAAGAGGGGTCAGGCTGCTGACTAGGTTGAATATGCCAAAATCGATAATGGCTCCTATCAATCCAACGAACCCAAATTTTAAAAATCGGGTGCGTTCTACACGATTGGTGAGAATATTCATAAACCCATTTTTTCCTTAAAATATGGAATCGTATTGCTTAAGCCTCGTTCAAGTGTGAATTCAGGTTGCCAATTTAGAATTTCTTTTGCCCGGGTAATGTCCGGTTTACGGCGTTCCGGGTCATTTCCCAACCGCATATTGCGGATATGAGTAATGCCGGCCGGATTTTTGGTCATTGAATTGATCTTCTCAGCCAATTCGATCATGGTCATTTCAGTTGGGTTACCAATGTTTACAGGATCATGGGTGTCTGAGAGCAATAACTTGTGGATGCCTCGAATTAAATCTTCAACAAAGCAAAAGCTGCGAGTTTGCAAACCTTCTCCATAGATTGTGAGTGGCTCTTGACGCAATGCTTGTTGAATAAAATTTGGAATTACACGTCCATCATCCAAGCGCATACGAGGGCCATATGTATTAAAGATACGAACAATTTTGGTGTTAATCCCATGAAAACGGTGATAAGACATGGTTAATGCCTCTGCAAAACGTTTCGCTTCATCGTACATGGATCGAGGACCGGTTGGATCCACATGTCCATAGTAACTTTCCTTTTGCGGATGTTCTTCAGGATCACCGTATATCTCGCTCGTTGATGCCAGCAAGAAAATAGCATCGTTTGCTTTCGCTACACCGAGTGCGTTATGGGTGCCAAGAGCTCCGGCTTTCATTGTTTGGATAGGAAGGTTGGGATATCCATAAGGAGAATTTTTGTTAGGGCTGGCCGGTGAAGCAAAATGCATGACAGCATCAATTTTCCCTGCCACAAAAATAAAATTTGATACATCATGCCGGATAAATGAGAAATTGGGATTTCCGGCCAAATGGGCAATGTTTTGCGGGTCTCCAGTCAAGAAATTGTCAATTCCGACTACTTCATGACCTTCAGCAAGTAGAAAATCACACAAATGGGAACCGAGGAAGCCAGCAGCTCCAGTGATAAGTATTTTCATTTCTTCTCCTCTATTTCCAATCCATTTTGGAGACCAACCCGTCTCCGGTTATTTGTTCTGAAAGTGTGTCACTAACATCCACGAGCCAGATATTTCCTTTATAAATAATTCCAACCCGGCATGAAATTTGTAATTCACAGGGAGACCAGCTAATATTCTGTGGTTTTAATCCATTTGTATCTTTCGTAGGGAACAAAACCCGCACATTGGAGCCATCACGATCCATAACCATTGCCCGATAATTACTTGTTTCACTGTTTTCAGGGAAAATTGCCTGTAAAAAAATGATATCATAACGATAGTCTTCTTTTAGAGGTGATAGGCTGGGGTACGCAAACATGCCGACATTCTTGACACTGTTCAAAGTCATTTGCGTTTTAATCATTGTGGTTTTCAAGTCGAAGAATGGTGAAGATTCCGAATTGGAAAAGGAGGAATCGCTAATGTGGTCAATCCAATAAAGGAAATTACTGTCGGGAGACCAGGCGATTGGTGAAACCCAAGCCCATTCACTTTGGGTTTGAAACGGTAGAATGTTTTGCAAAACAACCAATTCTTTTCTTTCAAAATCTACCAGACCTACTGAATCGGGTCGTGAAAAAGCCAGATTCTTACCATCGGGACTGTACAGGAAATCTGTTCCCCACCAGCCATAAATTCCGCCTGAATTGCTTTCAATTAACTCTTCTTCTTTCAACATGCGGCCGTTGGCTCCGAGAGTCAATCTTATAAGGTTGTTATTTGCTTGCCAACCAGGAGCAACCTGACGTTTTTCGACGGTTGATGCAAGAACTGCCAGTGCGTATCCCGGCATCCATTCAGCAAAATGAATGACGTTATTCGTTTTTAAATAAACAGGTTTCGCACCCTCCGTGGATAAATTGAGAACCCAAAGTTCATTTATAATTTCAGGATCTGTGCTTGAACGTGTAAAAAGAAGCCATTTGCCATCATTGGAAAGAGAAAAAATGCGACCATCCAAATCCCCACTTGTAATGAGTGGAATGCGGTTGGCTGTATCTGATTCCATCATCCAGGCATTGCCGGCAGTGATGTAGACCAGCTTTCCCGAGATTTCAACAGGTTGGAACGGCGATTGAACACCGACCATAATTATTTCAGAGCGCGGTAAAATCGAATCAACCTGTTTGACGATTGTTCTGGAAACGAGTTTACCATTTTCAAATATACTGCGATAGGTTATTTCACGACGACCATTTATGCCAGTTTGGACCAACACGTTTTGCTTTTCTGGCAACGACTCATTACGAACAGTCTGTTGTTCATATGGAATCACAATTTCCTCGGTATCAAATTTTTCTTCTACCCTGGTAATTGTTATGGTTGCCGGACCCGTCAAAACGGTGAATAAAGGTGGAGTAATCTGGTCATAAGTCGAAAGGGTAATGTTTTGTTCGGCCAAAATTGATTGGACAGTAGTACCTACTTCCGCTTGGGTTGTTGTGATCTCACCCGATTGATTAATGACGACCTTAATTACTGGTATTGAAGCTTGTGGGGTGCAAGCCGAAATCAACACAATCAATAAGAACAGAAAAATGATCAGTTTTGTTGCACTTCTAGATTTTATTGTTAAAAAATTCGCAATCTGCATAGAAAATTCATTATCAGGTATAATTTTTCGGGATAATTACAACTTGGCAATTATAGCATGACTGAAAATTCGAGCACATATACAAACCATAATTTAGTAACTTCTATCGAAGCAATTCTTTTTGCTTCCGGAATTCCAGTTTCGAGCACACAACTGGCGGATGCATTAAAATGTGACATACATGAGATCGAAAATGCATTATTATCATTGGAACATGATTTGTCTCAAGGGCGTGGAATTCATTTGCAAAGATTTGGGGGAAAAGTGCAATTGACTACAGCTCCAGAATTCTCTTCTGAAATTGAGACTTTCCTTGGTTTAGAAGCTACCTCGCGGTTATCGCGGGCAGCCTTGGAAACTCTTTCAATTATTGCTTATCGCAATCCAATCACTAGGCCAGGTATCGATTCAATTCGAGGTGTCAATAGCGATGGTGTGTTAAAAAGCTTGTTGTTAAAAGGGCTGATTGAAGAAGTAGGTCGTACTGAAGGCCCAGGGCGGCCTATTTTATATGCTGTAACTTCCCTTTTTCTTCAGCATTTCGGTTTGAGTTCTTTGGATGATTTACCAGAGTTAGAAATAGAAGAGCCGATAAAAAATAACGGATTATTAAAGGATTGATAAATGGCTGAAGAAAGATTACAGAAAATATTAGCTCGTGTCGGATATGGGTCGCGGCGGGCGAATGAAGAGTTGATAATTGCGGGCCGTGTCAAGGTCAATAATGTGGTTGCCACGCTTGGCAGTAAGGCTGATATTAATGTTGATGATATCGAAGTTGATGGTCATGTAATTCCAAAACCTGAAAAGCTAGTTTATATTGCTCTTAATAAACCGCGCAATGTGCTTTCTGATCAAGCAGTTGGTGATCCACGCAGAAATGTACGTGATTTAATTGATCTGCCAGGTCACTTATTTAATGTGGGCCGCTTGGATTTGGAAAGTGAAGGTCTGATGCTATTGACCAACGATGGAGACCTTACCAATAAGTTAACGCACCCTCGCTATGGTCATGATAAAGAATATTTGGTTCTGGTTGCCAGCCGACCGGACGATGAACAACTTGAAATTTGGCGCAGAGGTGTGGTTTTAGAAGATGGTTTTCGAACTGCTCCTGCAAAAGTTAGTTTTTTGCGTGTTCATGGCAAAGGTGCCTGGTTAAATATCGTAATGAAAGAGGGCCACAAACGCCAAATTCGAGAGATCGGCCGAGCAATAGGGTTGCCAATTGTCAAGCTAATTCGAGTTCGAATTGCAACAGTTTTATTGGGAAATTTGAAAACCGGAGAGTGGCGCTATTTGAGTACGGAGGAAATTAAGCAATTGAAGGAATACTCAGTAGCAAAGAAATCTTCCACTAAAACAAGAACAGACAAGCCGAGACGTTACCAACCAAAACCAAGAACAAATGATGGTGATCAGAAGCTGAAACGAAAGAATAAATAAATTATCTTATTTTCCTTTTGGCTTAATTTCAGACATTAATGCCTGAACAATCTCGAGTGAAATTTGGTCCTGGGCCTTCGCACCTTTTCGGATCTTTTCTTTCAGTTTGTCTAATGGAAGAATGAAGATTTCTTCATTTTCGACCTTGCCCTCAATGGTTGCATTTTTATTAAGCAATACCAATGCCCCTTGAAGTGAAAATTCTTCTGAAATTCCTTTCGATTTTAAGAATTTCACAAGATCTTTTTTTTGATTTGCAATTTCTCTATCCGGGCGTGTAAATGGTTCACGAGAGAGAAAACGATTCATAAAAGAACCGCCTTTGCGAATCCAGGTCTTTTTATTTTCATCGTATATTATTTTTCCATCAGCATATGTAGGTATCAACGACCAAAGTCCGGTTTGACCAACCAGAAGATGTGGTACAGAAAACTCGTAATGATAAAGTGTAAATTTGTCATCCAGACCTTTTAAGGATTTATCGAGCATTTCATCAGGTCGTGGTGAGCGCCCATACCGTGTAGTCAATTGATTACTGACTGAAGATGCAATTACACCCAAAATCATTGCTCCAAAATACAAAGAGACGAGGTTTTGGTTATTAAAGATAGCCGGGGTAAATATGGCATAAACGCCTAAAGCTAAAAAACCAATGCTAACCCAACGTAATATGGAGCCAATTTTGCCATAGCGGCTGACCATTTTTTGATCAATAACAATTTTCATTTTTGATTGCTCATTTCAATTTGAATTTCGATAGCTTCTTGAATGGCTGTAATTAAATTCACTTGTATATCACGGTTGGCAGCCTTGATCCCGTTATAAATTGCGACGGGATTAGACTTTCCATGGCCAATGAAAACGATTCCATTGACTCCCAGTAATCGGGCTGCTCCAACTTGCGACGGATCGAGCATTTTCTTGATTCTCTTGAAAGCCGGCCGGACAAGCATACCACCAAACTTTGTCATTAATCCGGCCTGGATATCTTCTTTAATTATGTCAGTCATCATTTTGCCAACTGCTTCGCTAGTTTTAAGTAGGATGTTGCCCGTAAAACCGTCAGTAACCACCACGTCCGCTGCACCTGCAAAAAGTTCCTTTGGTTCCACATTTCCAATAAAATTAATTGGCGCAGATTTCATCAATGGTTTTGAATCCTTTATTAATTGATTTCCTTTCATGTCTTCTTCACCGTTAGCCAGCATTGCTACTCGTGGTGAAGATATTCCAAGAGCTTTTTCTGCAAATATGGAACCAATAATCCCAAATTGTACGAAAAAATCCGGACGGCAATCGGCATTTGCTCCAATATCAAGCACAACACAATTGCCCTTTCTGGAAGGAAACAGTACCGCTAATGCTGGTCGTTGAACCCCTTTCATTCTCTTTAAAATAGAAATTGCATTGAAAAGAGCGCCACCTGTGTTACCGGCTGTAACAAAAGCCTGGCCTTTGCCCTCTTTTAATAAATTCAAACCTACTGCCATCGAATTATTTGGTTTAGAACGTGTAGCTTCAACCGGTTTATCAGTCATTTCAAGAATGTCATTTGCATTTTCGATTGTGACAGGTAGGTTTTCAGTATTACGTTCGGTTAACAAAGGATTTAAGATGTCTTTTTTGCCTACCAGAATAATCTTAATTTCCAACTCTTTGGCAGCCAGTAAAGCCCCTTCGATTTCCGGTAACGGGTAGTTGTCACTGCCCATTGCATCAAGAATGATTGTCATGATTAACTCCGATTTTTAAAAAATTGCAGTAGTGACCGATGAATTAATTTTAAGCGATAAGAAGATAATTGAAACCAATGGATCTTTTTAATTTATACGTGAAATTTTTGACTTAGATGCAAGTCTGATTTCTTGACAGGAATTTATTAGAGATTATAATATGCAAGCATTTGCGCTGGTGCTGGAATTGGCAGACAGGCATGGTTGAGGGCCATGTGCCGAAAGGCGTGGGGGTTCAAGTCCCCCTCAGCGCACTAGATAATAATTACATCCGAAAATTAACTTTTCCTCTCTGTAACGTACAAGGCCATGCTTTCCAAACCTTCTGTATAAATGGTATTAGGGAAAATGCTAAGTGCCTCAATACTTTTTTGAACATGGCTATTGGCAATTTCCAATGACTGTTTAATAGTATCACTGATACGAATTTCCTCAATTAATGGGTCAATGAAGCTTGAAGAGGGATTGCATTTGTACTTAAAGAAGTCTTTGACCCAGGTATTGTCTGGGTTTTGTTCAAAGTATAAAAGGGAAGGTAGCGTAATCAGCCCTTGACGCAGGTCACCGCCAACAGGTTTGCCTAGTTGATCCTGTTCAGCTGTGAAATCAAAAATGTCATCAACAATTTGAAAAGCAAGTCCTAATTGATAACCATATTTCTGTAACGCCTCTTGTGCTTTAATGTCTGAATTCGCAATCATCGCGGCTGCCAGTGATGAAGTCTCGAATAATGAGGCTGTTTTTGCATAAATTCGACGATAGTATTGGTCCAAATCAGGATTGCAACGGTCTGTAAAGAGCTGTTCAATTTCACCATTTACGATTGTACTGAGCGTGTTAGCGAACAGCTTCATCACGGGGATGGAACAGACTTCCGCTGCCAGGTTGGCTGCTTTGGCAAATAGAAAATCTCCTGTCAAAACTGTAGCTGCTGGAGACCATTTCGCATTTAGTGTGGCAATTCCACGTCTTAATAAAGATCCGTCAATGAGATCGTCGTGTACCAGCGTAGCGGTATGCAATAGCTCGATTGCTGCAGACAGAGTTATTAGTGATTGAGTATCTCCATGCAACATTTTTCCTGCCAGCAGCGTGATATTTGGTCTAATCCGTTTACCGCCAGAATTAATCAAATGATCCAAGGCAGCTTGAAGATCCGGGTGATAATCGTAAGCCTGATCACGCATCCGGTCTTCTACTATGGTAATTTCTTCCTCAACTATGCTCTGAAAGGATAACTTATTTTCCAATCAAGTCTCCCATGCAAACAATCTGTTCGCGTTTTTTGTGGTTGCCATTGCTACCAATTTTATCTGGTTATTGCGAATTTGGGCAATTTTTTCCGCAATGAGATTAATGTATTTGGGGTGATTCCGTTTTCCACGATAAGGATGTGGTGTTAGATAAGGGGCATCAGTTTCCAATACCATTTGATCAATGCTTAATCGACAGGCTAGCTCGTGCTTTTCAACAGCATTTTTGTAGGTAACCGGACCACCAATCCCAACCAGCATATTGAAGTTTGCAATCTCGAATGCCTGTTCCCAATTGCCTTCAAATGCATGAAAAACGCCAAACGACTGTTCTCGAGACCTGCCAGGATTGGTCGTGACCCATTGTTTAATAATGGGCAGTAAATCGTATAATGAGTCGCGACTGTGGAGAATAACAGGAAGATTTTTTTCTGCTGCTATGCCAAGTTGTTGATCGAGGATTTCCTTTTGAACATCTATCGGGCAGTCCTTCCAGTAATAATCCAACCCAATTTCACCAATGGCAACGACTTTTGGGTGGGCTGTCATTTCATACAAAGCATTTCTGGAGTTTGAATCCCATCGCGCCCCCTCATTTGGGTGAATGCCAACGGCAGCATAGACTTGATCATATTTTTCAGCAAGCTGGATGGCTGACCTGCTTGTCTCAATATCGGTTCCAGGGATAAGAATCTTAGCGATGTTCTCATTTAAAGCTTCTTGAATGACAAGATTAACATCATCTGAAAACTGTTCAGCATTCAGATGGCAATGTGTGTCAATTAATTCCATTATCCAATACCAGCTATTTTTAATCCATCAGTCAATATCGCCTGGACACAGTCTTTCCGCGTTGTCTCGCAGTAAACGCGTAGAATCGGTTCGGTCCCGGATAAGCGGATTAACAACCAGCCTCCATCTTCCAAGTTAAATTTGAAACCATCGGTCGTATCCAGACTTGTCACTTTTAATCCGCCAATGGAAGAGGGGTTAACAGCTAAAATTTGTTGTTTCTTCTGTTCTGCGTCTCCTGTGAAACGCGAGTCAATCCTGTCATAATAGTGAGGGCCAACTTTCTCGAACAAGAGATTAAGTAATTGTGAGGGGGTTTTTCCAGTTTTGACCATAAAATCCAGAAAAAATAAGCCAGCTAAAATTCCATCGCGTTCCGGCACATTGCCTCGGAAAGCGTATCCGCCGGACTCCTCCCCGCCGATCATTGCATCAGTTTCAATCATTTTGGGCGCAACATATTTAAATCCAACTGCAGTTTCATAAACGGGGACATCATAGATTTTTCCCAATTTATTAAGCATGCTGGTAGTCGAAAGTGTTTTGACGATTGCCCCGCGTTCTTTACGAATTTCAAGTAGGTAATAGGCTAACAACGCATAAACTTGTAATTGGTTGATAAAGATACCGTTTTCATCGCCTATGCCAACCCGGTCTGCGTCACCATCAGTGATAATCAAAACATCACCTTTTTGCGCAACAACTTGTTGAAGGCCGACATCGATATTGGGCGGAATTGGTTCCGGTCTACGCATTTCAGGAAAGATTGGGTTGCGCTCAGAATGAATCTCGTGGATTTCAATGGTGCCACTCGAAAGGATTTCACTGAACCAGCCGGCTCCATTTCCCCACATCGGGTCATACACCACTTTTAAATTAGAATTCTTCAAACCTTCAATATCGACCAAAGAAGAAAGATGTTGAATGTACTCTTTTTTAGGATCAACCAGAATTATTTTGCCTTGATCGACTCCATCCTGGTAAGGCAGGGATGAAACTCCATGGATGTCATCTGGAATCATTGCTTCAATCTGCTCAAGCCCATCCGGTGCGATGGCACCGCCGTGTTGATCACGTACTTTAAAACCATTATCTTGCGGTGGATTGTGAGATGCTGTGATATTTACTGCACCGATTGCTTTTTTTAAAGGTACCAAAAAGGAAATTACGGGGGTTGGAGTGGCTTTATTGGTAAGGTACACATAAAAATTATTACCAGTTAAAACCTCCGCTACAGCTCTTGCAAACCTTTCGGATTGAAAACGACGATCATACCCTACAATAATCCATTGGCCCTGGTGGCCTTTCTGAGAAAAATAGCTTGCCAATCCCTGGCTGCATCGTTTAACATTATCAAATGTATAATCCGCAGCAATTTCAGCACGCCAACCATCTGTGCCAAATTTGATTTTTTTTGACATAATTCTCCTTACTTGCGATTATCTGAGCGTCAAAAGCCATTATATCAATAACCTGACATGTAGTGTGATTACAATTATTCATTGTGAGTCTTAAACCGAATTATAATGATGAGCAAATCTCACTTTAATAGAGGAAATATGAACGCAATTCCCGGCATTCTATTGATTGTACTCTTTTCCGGATTGATTGGTTTTGGTTTCCACCTTTGGAAAGGTGGAAGTTTGTTCCGGATGCTGTTCTTCTTCATATTTGCTTTAATCGGTTTTGGAATCGGGCAATGGATTGGCTCCAGCATGAACTCATCATTTTTTGTCATTGGGTGGGTTCAAGCTGGATTTGGAATTATTTGCTCACTGATTTTTACAATTTTGGCAATCTGGTTAAGCAATATTAATCTTGAGGCAATTAAGTAATGGAGTTTTATAATGTGGAACATTAGTGGGAAAATTGCGCAGGAAGGGGATATGGTTCAATTAGTTGGCTTACGTCATAAAAGTTTCATTGTAAATTTAAAAATTGATGCTGAACTTCATACCCACCGCGGAATTGTAAAACATAATAACCTTATCGGATTACCTTATGGCAGTAAAATTTATAGCCATAATGGCGCGCCTTTTTTTCTTGTAATTCCTTCAATTGCAGAAGTACTCTTGGATTTAAAGCGGTCAACTCAAATTTTATATCCAAAAGATATCGGCTTTTTACTAATCAACCTGGGCATCGGTCCAGGTCAGCACGTGGTTGAGGCGGGAACTGGATCGGGGGGCATGACAACCGCGCTTGCTTTTGCGGTTGGGCGCGAAGGGAAAGTAACGACATATGAGCAGAGGGTTGAATTTCAAAATCTGGCTCGCAAAAACCTTGCCAGGCTTGGATTGGATGACAGTGTAGATTTTAAACTTAGGGATATTGCAGATGGATTTGATGAAAAAAATGTTGACGCCTTTTTTTTGGATGTTCAAAATCCGTATGATTATATTGAACAAGTAAGAGAATGCTTAAAACCAGGCGGATTCTTTGGTTGCCTGGTACCGACGACAAACCAGGTTTCCCGCCTCCTAATAGCGTTGCGAATGAATAAATTTGCCTTTATTGATGTCGTTGAAGTATTGCTTCGTTACTATAAACCTGAACCAGAGCGTTTACGTCCAACGGATCGTATGGTTGCACATACCGGGTTTCTAGTTTTTGGAAGGCCGATGATTTCTGATTCTGAACTTGAAGAGCCACTTGAAGGCGAAATTGAGCTTTCTGAGTCAGAACAAGTCGATGAGTAGTTGAATGGGATTGAGTGATTCAGATTTGGGGTTGATAAAATGTCCGGATTTAAATATCAATGCGATTAAAGCGCGAATCGCTAAATATCATCAAGAAAATAATCAAATAACGGAAAACAATTCAAATTACTATCAAAAAGCTGCTGTGCTTGTCTTGTTGGTTTGTATTGAGGATACCTGGAATTTATTATTTACTCGTCGATCCGATTTGTTGAAAAATCATAAAGGACAGGTTTCTTTTCCAGGCGGGGCGATGGAAGCGGGAGACATAGATGAAGTTGCGACTGCGCTACGAGAAACGGCCGAAGAAATTGGCGTTTTGCCTCCATCTGTACATATTTTAGGTAAAATGCCCCTATTTATTACCAATTCGAATTTCCTGTTGACTCCGATAATCGCTTTGCTGGATTGGCCAATTAAGTTTTTAATTTCCGAGCATGAAGTTAGTAAAGTGTTCACGATACCAATTCCTTGGTTGATGAATCCAGTTAATTGGGAAGAAAAAATAATTCGTGATCCAAGCGGCCGGCTAGAGCCTGTAATATTTTACAAAAAATATGACAATGAATTATTGTGGGGTATTTCAGCAAAAATCACAGTTGAGTTGGTTGAACACATTTTGAAACAAAAATAGCGGGCTGCAATTAGCCCGCTATTAATATATACTCTATCAGGGTTACTCTTCTTCTTCGGTTTTACCTTTTTCAATAACTTCAGGTTCTTCAGACTCCATTTCTTCTAATTCTTCCTCGGCTTCCTGAGCACCAGTCGTGCTGAAAGCGGTAAATACGATCGTTTCCTCAAGATCGGTCAGGATTGTTAGGTTGTCGGGTTTAACAATATCTTTTACCAAGATCGAGTCGCCAATTTCTTTCAAACCACTGACATCTACGATGAACTTCTCCGGTAAATCTTGCGGGAAGGCTTCCACTTCAATTTCAGTTAGCTCACTGACCAAAACTGCATTAAAGTCTTTAACCGCAGGTGCTTCTCCTTCTAAATGGATGACAACAAAAGTGCGAAGTAATTCTGTCAACGAAACTTCTTGAAAATCAACATGAATGAATTCATCGCGAATGTAATCCATTTGTTTTTCTCGAACGATCACCGGATGAGGTTTCCCATCTATTTGAACTTCGATCAAACTTGATGAGGTGAGGCCAACCAGAATTTTGGACGCTTCGCGGAAATCAAGCGAAATGGGTTGTGCTTCAATTTTATGACCATAGATTACGGCTGGCAATTTTCCTTGCCGGCGTAACTGGCGAACTTGCTTACCAATTAAAGTTCTTTTTTCAGCATTAATTACAATTTTATTCATTACTACCTTCCTTGAGCGCCTCTCACCTTTATCAGGTTACCCTCGCTCGTTATGAATTTTGGCAACAAACAATTTTATCATTGAATACTCCTTCGTCAAGAAAATAGAACGGTTGTGTTATCGTTCAGCGAATTTGACATCCTGAAAATGTATTGAGGTCTTGACAACCGAATTTGGCTTTCGAAAAAAAGGATACCGAAAGGATCTGAGGGATCAATTTCTTTTTCAAACAAATGGCGTGATGTTAATAAACTTTTCTTGTTCCGGTTAGTTTTGTAATTTATGAACTAAATTTTGATACTTTTCATTATTTTCGGGGTTGTATATAGTAATTACTTTTAAACAAAAACCTTTCAAATACATTGAGAAATGTCGTAACTGAATATGATAAAATGCTTTCCAAAATGCACAGATATTTTCCACAGGATTTAGAGAGCAACTCGAAGAAAATCAGGTACTTCTTCGCAGTATTTCAGGTTTTCTTTTTTCTAATAACCAGTTGTTACCCGCCGAATTTTTCAAGAACGGTGAACTCCACCAACCAAACACCTCAAACCCACTCTTCAACCGTAATTATCGATGAGGTTGCCTATCAAAAAGTACTGAGCAAGAAATATATTAGGATTTCTTCAATTCAAGGTGCAGCCCATATTTCACCTTACAATCACAAAGATGTGAGCAATGTTTTTGGGGTAGTGACTGTTAAACGAGCAGATGGTTTTTACATACAATCCGTGGAAGCTGATGGTGACGATAAAACCTCGGAGGGTATATTTGTTTTTTCGATTAGCCCTCCTAATATTAAAGTTGGCGATTGGGTATTGGTAAGCGGGCGGGTGGTTGAACATTATCCTGGTGGCCTTGGAACTGACAATTTGTCAATTACCGAGATTGAAAATCCAACAGTAAGTGTAATCTCCAGTGGAAATGACTTGCCAGATCCGATTATTATTGGTGAACAGGGCAGGCAGCCACCGACTGAAATTATTGATGATGACCGGAAAAAACAATTCGATCTCGTAGATGGCCTTGATTACTATGAAAGCTTGGAAAGCATGCTGGTTCAAGTTAATGATGCTGTCTGTGTTGGCCCAACGACGATTTTTAATGAATTTGTTGTGATTGCTGATAGTGGTAAATTTGCAAGTGGAATAAACTCGCGCGGCGGTATAACAATTTCAGAATCGGATTTTAACCCTGAAAGAATAATTATAGATGACAGCCTGGCGCCTTTGCCGATTGTTAAAGTAGGCGATCGCTTTCCGGAACCAATTGTTGGTATCATGGATTACAGTTTTGGCAATTTTAAACTTTTGCCACTTAAGAAAATGGCGGTTGACTATCAGAACTTGCCCCCGAGCGTAACCACACCTCCGAAAAGTAATCAATTGGCAATCGCCACATTTAATGTTGAGAATTTAAGTGCTGTTGATTCTGATCATCGTTTTGAGCGTCTGGCCGAAATTATTGTTGTGAGCCTGAACGCGCCTGATATTATTGCTCTGCAAGAGGTTCAAGATAATAATGGCTTGCTCGATGACAATGAAACATCAGCAGGGTTAACATTTAAGAAAATCTCAGATTTTGTCATTAAGGCAGGCGGACCTGCGTATAATTATATTGAAATCGAGCCTGAAAGAAATAAAGATGGCGGGCAGCCAGGTGGAAATATCCGAGTTGGATTTCTTTATCGTACAGATCGGGGACTGGAAATAATCAGGCGACCGTCAAGGAATAAAAATGAAGCGGCAAAATTTGAACTAATTGAAGGTGAAATGCATCTCACTGCTAATCCGGCGAGAGTTGACCCGTTAAATTATGTTTTTGTCAACAGCCGGAAGCCGTTGATCGCAGAATTCATGTATAATGAAAAAACGTTCTTTATCATAAATAGCCACTGGAATTCAAAAAGTGGCGACACGCCACTCTTCGGAAATGTGCAACCAGCGATTTTGAACTCTGAAAACCAAAGAAAAGGGCAGGCCAAAGCTGTTGCAGAACTTGTACGACAAGCATTAGAATACGATAGTGGTGCAAATATCATTGTATTGGGAGATCTTAATGATTTCTACTTCTCTGCTCCATCAAAAGAATTAAGTAAAATCGGAATGATAAGTTTCCTCATTAATTTGCCAATTTATGACAGATATACCTATAATTATGAAGGCAACAGCCAAAACTTGGATAATGTCTTTATTACCCCACACATAAATACATGGGAGCCACAAATCGAAATTGCGCATGTAAACTCGGAATATGCCTATCGTGAAAGTTTTTCAGATCATGACCCGATTTATATTCTATTAAAATTTGAATGATTCGTGACGGAGGAATATTTGGCGGCTGAAACGATCAAGAAAAAGACTCCTGGATACTCTGCAAAAAGACGTTTGCTTAAGGAAAACCTGACCGCTTATTTGTTTATTTTACCGGCTTTTTTAGTGATTGGGGTTTTTGGTTTATTTCCGATTGGCTATTCGATATATATGAGCCTTTATCAATGGCGGGTTCGGCAGGGTGATTTTATCGGTCTGGAAAATTATTCAAAAATCATTGGGGATTGGACAGGCTTATTAACTTTTGTGGCAGGTATCGGACTGTTAATCGCAGCATACTTTATCTGGAACAATGCAGCGAAATCGGTTTCAAAAACCAAGATGGCATTTAAATTGGTTGCAGCGATAGTCTTAATTGCCTCAGGCGTTATTATTTCCATGGGTTGGGGAAAGATGATTGCTTCCGGGGATAAGAATTTCCTGAATTCATTGATAATCACCTTGTTTTACGCTCTGGGAAGTGTTCCTCTGCAATTAATTTTAGCGCTAATCCTGGCGTATATCTTATTTCAAAACATTAAGGGAAAAGAAGTTTTCAGGATGATTTTCTTTTTACCGTATGTGACTCCGGTTGTGACAACCGCTGTTGTTTTCAGGATAATCTTCAGCCCTCGCGAGACTTCACTTGCCAATATCCTCATTGGAAAACTAGGAATTGCACCCTTAAAATGGCTTTTTGAACCGAAGGCTATCACAGAATTGCTGTTTGGTTTAAAAAACTTAAATGGTTTGTTGGCAGGGCCAAGCCTTGCACTGGTAACTATTATTTTGTTTGGTGTATGGACATTTGTTGGATATAACACGGTTATTTTTTTGGCGGGTTTGGGGGGAATCTCCAAGGATGTTTATGAGGCAGCCGAAATTGATGGGGCTAATTCATTTGATTTATTCCGCTTTGTGACCGTACCCTTACTTTCTCCAATAACATTCTATCTTTTTTTGATTTCATTTATTGGCACATTCAAAGCCTTCAATCATATTTATGTTATGAAGGTGCCAAACGCACAAAAGACAGTAGTAACGGCGAGTGTACAAATTTTCCAAACGTTTTATACCGAAAACAATTTTTCAGCTGCAGCAACTGAAGCCATAATTTTATTTTTAATTATTCTAGGACTCACTTTCGCTCAAAACAAAATCTTGGGAGAGAGAGTATTCTATGGCTAGCGATACCCAAAAATTGAATTCATCTTACCAAACACATAAAACCCACCGGGAAAGCTTTTTTACCCGCAATCTTGGGAGAATAATTCTTTATTTGCTTCTTATTATTGGCGCAGCATTAGCATTACTTCCATTTTATTGGATGATTACTACCTCATTAATGACACTGGGGGAAACTATCAATCGTAAATGGCTTCCTGCAGTTCCACAATTCGTTAATTATGTAAATGCTTGGAATGAAGCTGATTTTGCCAAGTATTTTTTGAATAGCGTGATCATAACATTTACAACAATAATTGGAATTTTGGTTACTTCGATATTGGCAGGTTATGCTTTTGGGCGTATAAAATTTTTTGGCCGAGATGTTATCTTCGCAATTTTGTTGAGTACCTTGATGATTCCCGAATCAATTACCTTGCTTCCCAATTTGATGTTAATCCGAGGAAACATCTTCCCATTACCAGGCGGTTCCTGGATGAATACACTTCAAGGGTTAACTGTGCCATTCATGGCAAATGCTTTTAGCATTTTTCTTCTAAGGCAGTTCTTTGCTCAAATCCCGCATGAGTTATGGGATGCGGCTCGAATTGATGGCAGCGGGCATTTTCGTTTCTTACTTCAGATTGTTATACCGATTAGCAAAGCTGCAATTATGACTGTATTGCTTTTTGCATTTACGGGGTCATGGAATGCTTTCGCATGGCCCTTGTTGGTAACAACGCGTAATACCTGGCGGCCAATCATGGTTGGCTTGTGGACTTTTGTCTCAGAAGCTGGCCCTGAAACGAATTTGTTAATGGCAGGAGCAGTTATCTCTTTGCTCCCTATCCTTGTTATATATTTCATAACCCAAAAGCAATTTACTGAAGGAATTGCAACGACTGGATTAAAAGGATAAAATAAATTTGTGGATATCGGAGATTTCTCCGTTATTAAACTATCAGAACCTAGTAGGAGGATATGATGAGTAAACGTATTTATAGTGTGCTTGCTGTTTTACTTGTGGCTGCGATGTTTTTGGCTGCATGTAAACCCGCGGCAGAAACACCAGTACCCACCGCACCGACAACAGCAGTAGAACAACCAACTGCCGAAGTAGGGATGGATTGGGAGAATGTTGATCCAACCGGGCAAGAGATTGTCTTTTGGCACCAACATTCCAAGGAAAGAGAAACCGCTTTGTTGGAAATCGTTGATGAATTCAATGCGACGAACGAATATGGGATTAAAGTCACAGCTGAATATCAGGGATCGTATAACGATATTTTCAACAAGATGCTGGGTGTTCTCAATTCGCCTGATGCACCTGACCTCGTAGTTGCATATCAAAACCAGGCTGCTACATATCAATTATCAGATGCTTTATTCGATATGAATCAGCTTTTGGATAGCCCGAAATGGGGAATTTCCAAAGCAGATCAAGCAGATTTCTTCCCTGGTTTCTTTTCACAGGATGTATTCCCCAATTTTGGAGACGCTCGTTTGGGATTCCCACCAAATCGTTCCATGGAAGTTATGTATTACAACATGGATTGGTTAAAGGAATTGGGTTATGATGCACCGCCGACCACGCCTGCTGAATTTAAAGAAATGGCCTGTAAAGCAGTTAAACAACCTTTTAGTAAGGCGACTGTGGAAGGTGCCAAAGGTTATGAGTTGAGTATCGACGCTTCCCGTTGGGCTTCATGGACATTTGCCTTCGGTGGCGATATCTATGATTACAAAAATAACCAATATACCTACAACAGTGAAGGCTCCAGACAAGCAATGGAGTTTATGTCTGATCTATTCAAGAATGGTTGTGCCACTCAAGTAACTGAGAATTATGGAGATCAAACCGATTTTGGGAATGGTTCTTTGTTATTTGCTGTTGGTTCAAGCTCTGGTTTACCATTCTATGGAAAAGCGGTTGATGAAGGCGCTAATTTTGAATGGAGCGTTGCTGCCATCCCGCATACAACCCCTGACCCAGTAATGAACGTTTACGGAGCGAGTGTCAGTATTCCTGTAACGACTCCAGAACGCGAGTTGGCTGCCTGGTTATTCATCAAATACTACACCACACCTGAAGTACAGGCGAAATGGGCAACTGTCTCCCAGTACTTCCCCGTCCGCCAGAGTTCTGTTAAGGATTTGGATGAAGTATTTGCTACAATTCCTGGATATAAGACAGCCTTCGATTTGCTAAAATACGCTCATTTCGAACCGCCGGTACCTGGTTATGATTTTGTTCGTAATTCTGTGTCGGAAGCAATGGCAGCTATTATTGACGGAGCACCAGTTGATTCAACTGTTGAAAGCCTGAATGTTGATGCCAACGAACAGTTGAAAGAGCAAATGTCGCAGATGTCTGCACCCCCACCACCAACCGCAACACCAGAACCTACTGCAGTTACCTATGTGACTTGTGGTACTGCAGATAAACCTTGTGTGATTACTTTTGTTCCCTCAGCGGAAGTTGGAAAAATCACGGTTGCTGGACAAGGCATTGCAGATTGGTTACACACTGAAACTGGTTTGAATTTTCAAATCGAAGTCGGCACAAGTTTTGCTGCTTCAATTGAAGCCATGGGTGCAGGAAAAGCCCAAATTGGCTTCCTGAACACATTTTCTGTTTTACTCGCTGATGCCAAATATGGAATTGACCCAGCGCTTGCAACAGTTCGTAAATTGGCTGTTAACGAAGTAAGCCCGGACAAAGATTTAGCAGGCACACTGCAGCCTTATTACCGGGGAGAATTCCTTACCCAAAAAGATTCCGGAATTACTTCGATTGCGGACCTGAAAGGTAAGACATTCTGTTTTGTAGATCCAAATTCAACTTCTGGATACATAATCCCGAATATTATTATGAAAGCAAATGGAATTGATACCGAAGCTGGAGACGTAACTGTCACATTTGCTGGATCTCACCCCAATGTTGGTGTAGCTGTCTATAAAGGTGATTGTGATGCTGGAGTAACTTACATCGACATTCGCACAGATGCTGCATCAAAGCTTTATGAAACTTATCCTGATATTATGGAAAAGGTTGTTGTATTTTATGATACCGACCCTATTCCAAATGATGGTATTCAATTTGTTCCTAATTTTGATCCTGCATTACGTACGCAAATTGTTTCCGCTTTTCTAAAGCTTTCTCAAGATGAGACCGGAAAACAATTGTTGAAGGATCTCTACAATATCAATGGTCTTGTAGAAATTCAGCCAGATTTTTATAAAGCGTTCGGTCAAACCATGATCGACGCAGGTGTAGATCCCGCATCGTTAGTCAAGTAAGATGTTCCACAAAACTGGCAGGTCATTCTGAAGACCTGCCAGTTTTTTTTTGATAATTTTTTCTTATCATTAAAAGCAATTATAAATTTATGTTTCAGGTTGGTTGAACAATGTTAAAAATTGAAAATCTATGTAAAACTTATCCAAACGGAACTCAAGCGTTAAATGGTGTCAGTTTTGAAGTTGAAGAAGGAGAATTCCTGGCTGTTATCGGTCTAAGCGGATCTGGAAAATCAACTTTGCTAAGATGTATAAATAGGTTGATTGAGCCAACCTCAGGTAATATCATTTGGAATGGTGATGATATAACTGCTGCAACCGGTAAGGAAATACGGAATATTCGCCGCCAAATTGGTATGATCTTTCAACAATTTAACCTGGTGAAACGTTCGTCCGTCAACATTAATGTGCTATCTGGTAGATTGGGTTATGTATCAACTTTACCTAGCCTATTTCATATTTTTTCAAAAGAGGATCATGAACGTGTCAAGAAAACACTGGAGATGGTTGGCCTGGCTGACAAAATAGATGTCCGTGCAGATTCTTTATCAGGTGGGCAACAGCAGCGAGTGGGAATTGCCAGAGCGCTTATGCAGGAACCGAAAATGATATTGGCAGATGAACCTGTTGCTTCACTGGACCCTGTTCTAGCGCACTCGATCCTCAAATACCTTGAAAAGCTAAATAAAGAATATGGGATGACCGTAATATGTAGTTTGCACTTCCTGGATTTAGTACATCGTTATGCTACACGCGCCATTGCTCTTAATGAAGGATTGTTGGTGTTCGAAGGAATGCCGCAAGAAATTGATGACGCGATGTTCAAGCATATTTATGGTAAAGAAGCCGAAAGAATTGAAATTATTTGATCTATTAATAACCAATGAAAACATGAGAATATTTTTATGACTACTCAGCATTCAAAGAACGATAGTAATGAATTCAATCAGAAAATTATTCCATTTTTATCAATAATAATTCCAGGTTCCAGTCAGTTTTTATTCAAAAAAAACTGGCGTGGATTTACAATATTTATTTTTTCAATAATTTCTGGTTTTTTGATTCATTGGGGGTACGACAAATTCAATATAGGTAAAGTGAGCATTAATGCAGATGTTTCATTTTCATGGTTAATTTTTCCATTTCTCTTTTTTTATTTCTGGAATATTTTGGATGCGTTTTTAATCCAAAGGGACAAAAAATCACCAGTTCTGCTTGCATTTTTTAGCATTGCCATCATTCTTTATGTAATTGGTTGGTCAGTAACTGGCGTAAAATTGGATCGGTTAATTACGAGATTCGATGATGCCAAATCTGTAATGCGAAAATTGGTCAATCCAGATTTCTTTTCTACCGAGGTAGACGGCAAAATTGAGATTTGCAGCTGGGGTTGTTTGTGGGATTATACGGCCGCCAAATTTACCGGCGCTCAACCACCAGAGGTTTTTTTAAGTACCAATGTGGGTCAAATTTTTGGTCAAAAAGGGACAGTTACTGCTTCTTCCTGGGCGGTATTGTTAGGTAAAGCAACAAAAAACGAACGAATACCAGGGTTTGAAACCGGGAAGATTATTGAAACAATTGCGATCGGGTTATTGGCAACAATTTTCTCTACTATTTTGGCAGTTCCCGTAAGTTTTTTGGCCGCACACAACATAATGAAACGAATCCCTGGTGGATCGATTGTATATTACATTTCAAGAACGATATTAAATATCGTTAGAGCGATCGATACAATAGTGTGGGGATTAATAATCATTGTCTGGGTCGGGTTGGGTTCGTTTGCAGGGGTTATTGCGCTTACAATCCATTCGATTGCCGCATTGGGCAAACTATTTTCAGAAGAAATTGAACATATCGATTCTGGGCCGGTTGAGGCTATTGAGGCCACGGGTGGCAACTTTTATCATATTGTTCGCTACGCAGTAATCCCGCAGGTTATTCCATCGTTTCTTTCTTACACGTTGTTACGCTGGGATATTAATATGCGCTCAGCCACCGTAATTGGGTTTGTAGCCGGAGGCGGAATTGGCTTTTTTGTGCTGGAAACCATCCGAATGGGGGGTTACCAGCAATATGCAGCTGCACTGTGGGCTATTGCTGTTGTTATTATTGTCGTCGATTATATTAGCAGTAAGTGGAGATTTAATATTCTCAAAGATCAACCAAAAACAGCTGCTGAGATACCTGCTTGGAAGAAAATTCGTAATGTCATATATGTAATTATCGGGATTATCGTCTTCCTTTATGCCTGGGAAATTGCAAAAATTGACCTAACAAAATTATTCGATCCTGGTCCAACTTTTGGTCGGCTGTTAAAGGACTTTGTCTCAGTAGATTTGACTGGAAAAGTTATAGATAATGTTGTTAGAGAATTAATAATTACTATAATGCAGGCATTCCTGGCAACAACTTTGGGGGGAGTACTGGCCATACCATTTAGCTTTTTGGCAGCCAAGAACCTTACCGGGAAAAACAAATTCTCTGCCTGGATTTTTTATATCGTTAGGTCAACATTTAATGTACTCCGATCCATCGAGGCATTACTCTATGTGGCTATATTTGTATATTGGGTCGGTATTGGACCGTTTGCTGGAATGCTTGCGTTATCGGTTACAACATTTGCCTTGTTAGGGAAACTTTTTTCTGAAGCCATAGAAAATATTGAACCAGGCTCAATTGAGGCTGTCAATGCTACCGGAGCAAACAAATTGCAGGCAATCGTCTATAGTATCGTGCCACAAATAGTGCCCCCATTTTTGTCATACTTGATTTATCAATGGGATATTAATATACGAATGGCGACAATCATCGGTTTTGCGGGTGGTGGTGGAATTGGTTTAATGCTTTCCACATTCTTTGGAAGCCTGCAATACCATAAAGCAGGAACAGTGATATTGGCGATTGTCATTGTTATTGCTATTATGGATTTTTCGAGTGCAAAAATCAGAGAAAAGTTTGTTTAAAATAAGAAGATTTTGATTTTTTCAACAATATATTACTTTGAGCTTGCAACTTTCAGCTTGATAAGTTGAGTTCGAGCAATTGAGTTATGGAATCAATGGTTTGTTGTGTTGTGATAGCATGCACGATAGTAAGCCCTAATTTCTGGGCAGCTTCAAGGTTATCTATGTTGTCATCGATGAAAATTGATTCAATTGGTTTCACGTGTAATTGATTCAAGAGTAGTTTATATATTTCAGGAGAAGGTTTCGCCATTCTTACTTCACATGAGAAAATACCTGCATCAAAATAGGCAAGTAAATTATATTTATCATTCAATCTCTGCCTTGTGGAATCCATTGCATTGGAAAGTAGACCAAGTTTATACTGTTTTTTTAAAGCGGATATAAAATCTATCATCTCTTTATCGATATCATCTCCGCCCCAAAAATCTTCTTGAAATTCGTGGATTTTCAAATAAGAAGCTCCTATAACCTTTAGGACATAACGAAAATGTTCATCCTCGGATATTTCCCCTGACATTGCGCTTACAGCAGAATCAGAAAAATATACTATTTTTTCCAATTCCTCAAATGAAAGATTGAATCGGGAAGCTAAGCGAGTGCGGTGAGAACGATCAAAAGTCTTTACCAGTACTTCTCCCATGTCAAAAATTATAGCCTTGAACAAAGAATTACTCATGAATGTCACCTCTAAATAAACGTACAAAATTAAAGAAAAAACAATTTCACTTATTAATTAAATTGAGAAAACTATCTGTTTTTTCAAACCCCAAATTCATGATTATATACCGTAATAATACAATAAGGTTGTAGCATTTTAGTTCTATCGAATTTCGGAGAGTAAAGTGAATAAAGAATAATTACAAAGATATAAGTGGTAAACTGAAAAAACCGAAATTGACAAGTAATACATGCGCATAGCCAATAAACAGCCAATCCTTAAATCAATTATAATTTCAATAATGGTCAACTTGGACAATAAAACCAAAGTGAGAAAAATTAATACTGGAGGAACCGCTGACCTGGCATTTGCCATTGTAGTCCTGGCATCTTATTTCGCAATGTTTAGCGCTCTAAAAAACCCAAATATTTTTCGTCTTATTGTGATGGTTTTATTGGGCATCGCATATATTTCCATAGGTATTTACGGATATAGTTTTTGCTTAAATAAAAAACAAAACCGATTTATCATCCTTTATTTTTTTATTCAAGTAATTTTAGGATCGTTGATTGTTTTTCTGGGGGAGGGGTCGGGATTTTCAGCCATTCTCTTATTACCCCTCGCCGGTCATGCTGTCGTTTTAACTTCGGGATACTGGCTTTATTTTTTAAATGGAATGATTGTTCTGGGGTATGTATTCGCGGTACGGGCTTACTCGAGTAGTTGGGCAGATGTAATGCCCTCTTTGCCTGCCATCATTGCCGGCTTGATTTATATTATGATTTTTACTCAAATGGCCTTGGATGAAGAAGACTCCCGTAAAAAAGCAGAAAAACTTTACGATGAACTTGAAGTGGCGAACATTCGTTTATTAAAATACGCAAATGAAATTGAAGAAATGGCCACCATTCAGGAGCGCAATCGCCTGGCTCGCGAAATTCATGACGGTTTAGGCCATTACTTAACTACCATTTTAATTCAGCTGCAGGCGGCTGAAGCTATTCTGCCTACCGACAAAGAGAAAGCAATGGATTCGATTAGAAAAGCGCGAAGTCAATCCAAACTTGCTTTAATCGACGTACGGCAATCGGTTTCAGCATTCCGATTTGATAACCTAGACCCGGAAGAAGTTGATCAGATGATTGAGAGAGCTCTCAAGCCCTGTGAATGGGTTGGAATCCACTCGACATATCAGGTTATTGGAGAAAAAAAGCCACTTTCAGGTATTATTTTATCTACCCTGTTTCGCATAGCACAAGAGACCGTCAATAATACCTGTAAATATTCTGGAGCGAAGAACTTTTTATTTTCAGTAAATTACGAACTAGAAGATAAAATGAGGATTGCAATCTCTGATGATGGTATAGGTGCTGAAAGCATAACAGGCGGTTACGGATTGATTGGATTAAAGGAAAGAATTGAGTTATTAAATGGAACGCTTCAAATTAATGCAAATAATGGTGACGGATTCAAATTGGAGATAGTTTTACCGTATGAATAAAAAAATAAAATTGCTTATTGTTGATGATCAAGAATTGTTCCGAGAAGGGCTTGTTACACTTTTATCATTACAAGCGGATTTTGATATCGTTGGTCAGGCGTCCAATGGAGAAGAAGCCCTCTTAAAAATCGTACAATACATGCCTGACGTTGTCCTTTTAGATCTTCGCATGCCTGTTATGGGAGGAGTCGATTGTACCAAACGGATTGCCAGCCAATTTCGAGATGTTAAGGTGATTGTTTTAACCACTTTCGATGAAGACGAACTCGTTTTCGATGCTTTACATGCAGGTGCCTTTGGTTATTTACTTAAAGATGTCTCACCTGAAAAACTTTTTGAAGCTGTACGTGCAGCTTCCCGTGGCGAATATTACCTTCCACCGACCATTACCGCTAAAGTTATGGCTGAATTTACAAAATTGCCCCGGACGTCAAGGAAAGAGTTGGATGGTTCATTCGAAAGTCTTTCTCGAAGAGAAATTGAGATTATTAGAATGGTTTCGGCTGGCTTGAGCAATAAAGAAATTGCTGCGCAGCTTGTAATCGCTGAAGGTACTGTAAAAAATCATTTAACCAGTATCTTTAATAAATTGGGAGCTCGAGATCGAATGCATGCTGTCTTGATTGGAAAGGAATATGGCATTATCTAAACTTAAGTTAGGTTATTTCCGATAGAACGGAATTTAAAAAGGTTGGAGAAAATTAAATCTTTTATTCAGGATAACGATATTTTTCGGAATTTCTTTTTGGCGGCATTATTTATTACTGTTGCTATTATTTTCCACCCAATTATTTCACGATACCAATTGAGCTATCTTATCTTGTTGGTCTTCGGTTTGTTTTTCGGTATATCAGCCTGGATAAAAAAGGATTTCTCACAATTTGTTTTAGCCATTTTCATTACCTCAGTACTATCTCCAATAGTTTATTATTTTATAATACTGGATACCAATTTCTCATTTGAGAAAGTTGGGTACATTTTAGTATTTGCCAGCGTTGGAATCATAATCCTGAATGTCTACTGGTATATTCATAGAGGCGGTTTTCTTTTTTGGAATTTTCCAATAATTGTAGTTTTTAGCGGTGCCAGCATAGCCCTTTTGTTTACTTCACACCGCCCGTTGGATTTCATTTTTTATGTTGGGGTTGCGACAGGAATCGTTCTTTTGGGTAGCGGCTTGTACTGGAAGCTTTTTGGTTTGGTGATTCCAGGAACTTTATTAGTTGGAAGTGTCGCAGGCATATTTTTTGCCTGGGGAAACCCTTCTCCAAAAAATGCACTTGTCAGAACCGGCATTATGTTAGTGTGGATGGCATTGGGTTGGGGATTGGTTACTGTTTTTTCTCGGTTCAGAACACTTAAATTTTTGTGGTGGCCACTTATTCCTGGTGGAGTCTTCGCAATGGTAGGCTGGGGATTATATATAGGGGGAAACCCGGAAAGCGCTATAGGTTTTATTGGGAACACCGGTTCAATTGGATTGTTGATATTTGGTATTTACATTCTTTTGCTAAGAAGGGGAATTCATCGGTAAATTATGACATAGGGTGTATAATTCTACGTTTGTTAAAATTGTCATAGTGTATTACAGGTGAAGAAATGCAGAAAGAAAGAAACGAAGTTCGAAATATTGCAATTATTGCCCATGTTGATCATGGAAAAACAACTTTATTGGATGCGATGTTAAAGCAAACCCATACGTTTTCAGATCATCAGGTTGTCGCCGAAAGGGTTATGGATTCTTATGATCTCGAAAGGGAGCGGGGAATCACCATCCTTTCCAAAAACACCTCGGTTAAATACCTTGATCCAAAAGATAAAGTAGAGTATTTGATTAACATAATTGACACACCCGGCCACGCTGATTTTGGTGGTGAGGTTGAACGCGTCTTAAATATGGTTGATGGTGTATTGTTGTTGGTGGATGCAGCCGAAGGGCCGATGCCTCAAACCAGATTTGTTTTAAAGAAAGCATTGTCCCGTGGATTGAAGGCAATTGTAGTGATCAACAAAATTGACCGTAAAGATGCGGAACCACAACGCGCCTTGAATGAAACTTTCGATCTTTTTATTGAGCTAGGTGCAACTGATGAACAAATAAACTTCCCGATTGTTTATACCCGGGCGGTCCAGGGTGAAGCAGGTTTTTCAATTGATTCAATGAACAACTCTTTGTCAGCATTATTTTCTACCATTATCAATGAAATCCGAGGCCCGAATGTAGATACTGAAGCTCCCTTCCAATTGTTGGTAGCCAATCTTGGGTATGATGATCACATTGGCTCAACCTGTCTTGGACGGGTTTTTGCTGGGACTGTTACTGAAGGATCCGAAATTGCTCACATTACGCTTGAAAATGAAATCAAACTTGAAAAAGTAAAATATCTTTTTGTTTTCGAAGGTTTAAAAAAGAAACGGGTGAAACAGGTTATGGCAGGTGATATTGCTTTTATTGCTGGAATCCCTGATTTACGGATCGGTGAAACATTGGCCGATAAGGATAATCCGGTCGCTTTGCCACGCATTTCGGTTGAAGAACCTACTGTAAAAATGAGTTTTGAAGTAAACAATTCTCCATTTTCGGGCAGGGACGGAAGGTTTTTGACAACCCGCCAAATTAGAGACCGCTTACAACGTGAGACCAGAAATAATGTTGCATTACGTGTTGAGGAAACCGAGTTTGCTGATCGATTCATTGTATCCGGACGGGGAGAATTACATCTCGCCATTTTAATAGAAACTATGCGCCGGGAGGGATACGAATTCCAGGTATCGCGACCAGAAGTCATCTTTAAGAATGGTGAAGATGGTCAGCTGCTGGAACCATTTGAAGAAGTTGTTGTCGAAACGATCCCGGATTGGGTAGGACCTGTCATAGAACTTTTTGGCGCGAGAAAAGGTAAGTTGTTGGGCATGGAAAACGAGCTGGACGGCGTCGTTTTGCATTATTTAATTCCTACGCGTGGTTTGCTAGGGTTACGACAGCATTTCTTAACAACTACCCGAGGCCAGGGCGTGTTGCACACAAATTTTTCTGATTACATGGAATATGCAGGAGATATTCCCGCTCGCAATACCAGTTCCCTGGTAGCAGGTGAAACAGGTGTGACCAGTACCTATGGCCTCAAAAACGCCGAAGAGCGCGGACTTTTATTTATTGGTGCTGGTGTAGATGTGTATGAAGGCATGGTATTTGGCGAATCATATAACGAGAGTGATATCACTGTAAATGTGTGTAAGAAAAAACATCTTACCAATATGCGCTCATCTAATAAAGATTTGGAGTATAGGCTTTCCACACCGAATACTCTGTCTCTGGATGAAGCGCTTGAGTTCCTGGCTGAAGACGAATTATTGGAGGTCACTCCAACCGTCTTTCGAATTCGTAAAAGAATTTTAAACACAGAGGATCGTGGCAAAAGCCAGAAAAACAAGAATCAGATAATGAATGATTAATTGGTTTTTTTGATGTTGGATTCATTAGACAAACCAATTAATCATTCAATGAGACAAGAAATCACAAAGTTATTAACATGGTTTTTGGTGCGATCATTCACTTGATCCGATTTAAATGCATTCGATTACCAGTCAAATAAGTGTGGTTAAAAGCTTGCTGAAAAACAAGAAACTGTCATTGAATCAATTGGTTTACCTTCCCCAAGGATGATGAACTATTTAATCCTGCCAGAGAAAATATCCGAAATCAACCCCGTTTAGCAACGTGAATTTATAAAACCATATGGATAGCAGTGAAACAGATCAAAAAGGGTTAAATGCAGCTCAGGCAAGCTTGAAAAGTTGAAGGGGCTCTTTATAAAAATCCTTGATGAAAATCAGGGCTTTTTTCATACAATCTCAGAGAAGAAGAAAAATTAAAGCCGAGAGAAGGTAATATCCAATCCAGCGTTGAGAAGAACGAAATGGAGGCTGGCATGACTCGCATTTGAACAAGCCAAACTTGAATATTATTGCATTCAAACTAAACTGATTTACCGGCAACAATCCCGCTTACAAAAGCCCAATGCAAATTAAAACCACCACAAGGTCCAATAACATCCAAAATTTCACCAGCAAAAAACAAGCCTGGAAGGATTAACGATTCAAGATTGGCCGGATTAATTGACGCGGATGAGACAGCACCGGTGGATATTTGCGCATATTGAAATCCACGTGTACCAAGAATCTTCTCGGTGAAATTAAAATTGTTCGCAATTTTGGACTTTGCAGCTTCTGGTGGGCTTGAAAGATTTAAATTCTTGCGTTTACTATTTTCCGTAAATTGATCAATTAATTTGATGGGAAAGACGGGTAATAGCGCAACGGATAAAGGGATTTTCTCTTCATCATTTTGCGTAAGTGTTGACAAAACCTCTTGTGTTTGGGTGTTGTTGAAGTTGAACTCGAGGGTTAGACCTGATTCTCCCTCGTTGACATAATGGCTAAGATTCATCGCAGCAGGTCCGTTGACTCCCCACTCAGTAAAGATGATGTTTCCTGTGGAAGAGGCGACCTCATTGTGATTTCTTCTTAAAGTCAGTTGGGTATCAAGGCGAACACCGTTAAGTAATTTTGAAAAATCTTTTGTGGTTTTAATGGGAGCCAAGCCAGGTTTTGCTGTAATTATCTTATGACCCATTTTACCGAGAACATTCAGGAGATTATCAGAGGAATTTAATTGCGGATGTGCTTGGCCACCTGCAGCAATGATCAGTCTATCAAAACTTAGAGACTCACCATTTTCAATCGATAGGACATACCTGCCCTTTGAATATTGAATGTCTTTGACATAAGTGGATGCCCTGATCTCCACTCTGTGCATTCGCAGAACTTCATTAAGAAACATGGCTATATTTTTAGCTGAATTGGATATTGGGTAACACCAGCCATCATCCGTGTGATAAATGAAGATACCCAATTGTTTAAAATAAGATGCCAGAAATGTAAAATTATAATGCCGGATAATGTCACTATAAGCAAAATCTTCGATAGAAGAATATAATTTTGAATCTATATTTAGGTTGGTAAGGTTGCCTCTGCCGGCTCCGGATGCTGCCAATTTTCTACCTGGCGCCGAATTAAAATCGATCAAGGTCACTGCATCATGACGTTTTGCTGCTTCCAAAGCAGCGAATATTCCGGCTGGACCGCCTCCGATAACACCTACCTTCATGAGCTTATCCTCTAGTATAGCATTCAAGAAGTTTAGAAAATTCTGAATGAAATATATGATAATATTATCCTATTATTGGTAAATTAACAGAAAAGGTGCATTAATTAATGAAAAAAGATCTTCGAACATTTCGCCAAACCCTTTTTTCAAAAGTCTTGGCCGAGGTAATCGGCAAAATTACTTACAACCAACTGACGTTGGATCGAATTCCGGAAAACTTTCACTATCCGACACCTGATCAAAATAAAAAATACGTTCTCTACTCTCATATTCCTTTTTGTGAAAGTTTATGTCCGTATTGTTCTTTCAATCGCTTTGTGTTCAATGAGTCAAAAACACGCAGTTATTTTAAAAGTTTGCGTCAAGAAATAAATATGCTGGCGGATAAGGGTTACGACTTTACCACCATGTATATTGGCGGTGGAACCCCAACTGTACTGGTTGATGAACTAACCCAAACAATTGATTTGGCCAAAAGTCTTTTTTCTATTAAAGATGTTTCTTGCGAAACCAATCCCAATCATCTGACACATGAAATCTTAAGTGAACTTGTCGGTCGGGTCGATCGCATGTCGGTTGGTGTGCAAAGCTTTGATGATCATCTCTTAAAACAAATGAGCCGCTACGAAAAATTTGGTTCTGGTGACCAAATCCTGGAAATTATCCAAAATGCTGTTGGGATTTTGCCCTCGTTGAATGTTGATATGATCTATAATCTTCCGGATCAAACACCAGAAATTTTGCGACGAGATCTCGATTATGTCATTCTCTCCGGAGCTGAACAAACGACATTCTATCCATTAATGAGCGCCCCTTCGGTAAAAAAAGCAATGGATAGAACACTTGGGAAAATGAACCAAGGTCGAGAATTGGAATACTTTCAAATTATTGCTGAAGAGCTTGAGAAAGCGTATAAGCCCGCCTCTGCCTGGACCTTCTCACGACACGACGTAAAAATGATTGATGAATATATAGTTCAGTACGAAGAATATATTGGTACTGGATCGGGTGCTTTCAGCTACATGAATGGTAATTTGCTCGTAAATACTTTTTCTTTGGGAAAGTATGAGCAATGGATTAGCGATGGCAAAATGCCGATTTATGCCTATAAATCATTCTCAAGGCGTGATCGGATGCGCTACCGGTTTATGATGGAACTTTTCGATCTTACGCTTGATAAACAAAAATTTGCACAAGATTATGGTGTAACTCCTGAGATTAGCCTCTTCCCGGAAATGACCTTCATGCGCCTGGCAGGCGCTTTCGCCAAAACTACCAAAGACAATATCTTCTTAAATCAAAATAGCCGTTATCTGCTGGTTGTTATGATGCGTGAGTTTTTTGCTAATGTTAATCTTTTACGAGATCAGGCTCGCAAGGCACTCCCACAGGAAGAACGTCTGATGTGCGTGGTCAATGAAAAACTCTACCATAACGAGTTCGCATAAAGAACAAAATCTTTTTATCTATAAAAACCAAACCAGATTAATCAATCAGCTGAGAAAGGTGGTTTTATTTTGTAATGGTTACAAAAGAAACCCCGAATTGCTTCAAATGTTGATTGTTTGATTGAAAGCGCATTGATATCCCTAGAAATCATAATCGAGGGGGTTTCGCCAGGGTGATTGGGATCATAACAAAACAAATTTGTTACACTGTTGTCAATTTCATAGCCAGTGATAACCAGTTGATGATTATTGGTTAAGTTTTCAAATTTTGAAGAACGTATAATTACAAGCGGGCAGGGGATGCCCGCATCGATAGATTGTGTTACTTTTGGCAGTTGCCTTGAAATTGTCCCGATCAAAAGGTTGTTATCTTTTGAAAAATTGCGAGTCAGCAAATCGTAGTAATTCTTTAAAGGCATACTATTGAGTTGCCGCCTCCAAAGATAATGAACAAATTGCGTGTATCTTTCGGTATCTTCCGAATTTATAAGCGGTAAATCTACTTTGTTGTAGTAATAATCAAGTGCACTAAATACCATACCTCCACATAAGCCATAAATGGAGTTTCCAATCGTTACGCGGATAAAAATATTTAACCAATTTTTCTCAAACCGGTTAGGAAATGGATAACCATTGATATTGGGTTGGAATTCGGTCTTTATAATCATTTAATACCAGGTTTATACGAAAAATTATTTGAAAATATCTTTATAGCCCCGGTCCAATTCATCATCATTGATGTGTGCGTAGCGCTGGGTGACAGCTATATTGGTGTGACGGGCAAGAGATTGAGCCAATTTCAGGTTTCCTGATGCTTGCAAAATACGGGTAACAAAGTAATGCCGAAATGAATGCGGTGTGATTGTTCCCGCAGCAGATTGCCCAAGAAATTCCACCACTCGTGCGGTAACGATATTTCTGCCGGTAGTGGTCGTAATAGGCGTAATTTTCTTGCCAGCCCCTTTATCGTGCCGGGCAAATATTGGTAGTGCACTCAAAGAAATTCCGGTGGCGCCGTCCAATTCTGCGCGTAGGTTAATATATTCCTTGATTTTTTGTATACTTCGTTCAGAAAAGCGAACGACAGCTTCGCGATTTCCTTTTCCGATTACGATCGCCCGTAATTCAAACCAATTAATATCGCCGCGCCGAAGTTTGCAAGCCTCATGTACACGTAAGCCGGTGTCTGCCAGGCAGAAAAGGAAAGCACGGTCACGATAATTGATTAATCGCTCTACCTCGCCGTCCGTATGCAGATTGCTTAATTGGTCTGCCTTTTCCAGAACAACATCGATTTCACTTTTTGGAAACTGGGGCAGTCTTACACCAGCTTTCCGGGAACGTTGTTTAATCAATAATTGGATGCGTACCAGGTTAATTTCGGCTAATTTTTCAGAAGTTATGTATTCATAAAATGCCTTTACCGAAGTTAAATAAAGCCGCTCAGTAGCTGGAGATTGATATTTCAGATAAGCAATAAAAGCAGCAAATTGTTCATCTGAAAGAAAGGAAATATTCATAGTGGAGATATCAATTTTTTTCTCTGCCAACATTTTTAAAAACAAGTTTAATCCGTTGCGGTAGGTTTTATACGTGTTTTCACTGCGCGCAAATTGAATAGTACGTAAATATTGTTCACAGACTGCTGAAATTGTTGGGATTGAATCCATGCAGGTATTATACTGAAGAACTATAAAAACAAAAGAAACTTAAGCAGAACGAGTGACTGCGCATAGCTTTCAACTTTTCGTGGGTTAGGGGTGAATATTCAACCAGCATAATTAAGAGAGCGCCAGGCAGTGACATCGTGTTATCGTTTTTGTGAAAATTTATTGCTTTTATTGTAGTTTGGTTACCATCTAATTAATCAAATTTACTCGCTTTTTCGGAAATACCCAATCTATAAATATGCTTATGATAATAGAACTTATCGAAACCATATACATAAGATTGGTTTATTTTATACCCCCCACCGCCTGAATGAAAAAGCAATTTTGATGATGTGGACATTTTGGCTATCAATGATATTTTGGAGATTAGATAACCAAATATGCATATTCCCTTCTCGTTTGAATCAGCCATTTTTCTACATAAGCCACTGCTCCGTTTTGATATATTTTCAAAATGTTTCTGCTTTGGTAGAGAAATTTCAACTTATGTGGATCGCATCTGGATTTAGAAATTTAATTGCAGTTAAGATGAATTGAGATTAAGAATAAGCGAATACCCAATTCATTTTGGTATTGTCTATGAATGTTTAGTTCCCAATAGAGACTAGAACAGATATACTATGAATTAATTGGGTTGTTTTCAGAACTCCTTACTTGAATCGTGATTGAGAAGATGTTTTCGTTTGGAAGATGTGATTATTTTTTGTATCATAAAGAATAGGATTAATTATTGGATTCTAGAGAAACCAATTCGTTTTTTTAAGAAGATCAATTTTAGAAAAGGTTTTTTGGCTAAATTTGTTTTTTATTTCATGAAGGGTTTTACTAAAAAGTAGGAAATTAAAATGAACCAATGGATTCAGAACGAAGATCTGGATGGGAGTCAATTTTTCCTTGAGGGAAGAAGCAGCGTTCTCGTCATTCTCATACATGGCTTCACTGCTACAACGGTCGAGGTTCGCCCTCTCGCGGAAGCGCTCTTTTCACAAGGTTTTTCTATTTCTGCCCCTCTCCTACCGGGCCACAATACTACCCCGGAAGATTTGAATTCGAAGAAGTGGCAAGATTGGACAGATGCTGTCATTGATGTTTTCAAGATTTATTCAGGTCAATATAAGCATATTTTTATCGCCGGAGAATCGATGGGAGGATTAATTGCCCTATATCTGGCGAGCAAATACCCGCAATTCAAGGGTTTATTGCTTTATTCTCCTGCAATTAGAATAAAGAATTTAAGATTTTCGGGCATGATTCGAATTTTCAAGAAATTTATCAGAAAGAAAAATTATGGATCCGATGATGGTGTAAAACCAGGGGAACTTCCATGGAAAGGTTATCGTGTCAACCCAACTTCGGCAGTTTTTCAGCTTTATAAATTACAGAAGGTTGTCGAAAAACGGCTTGGTTTAATTGATTTGCCGACAGTAATTTTTCAAGGCAAATTGGACACCACCATCGACGCATCCGGTGCTAAGTTTATTCTTGATGAAATCAGTTCACAAAATAAAGAATTAGTATTACTTGAGAACTCGGGGCATTGTGTCATCCTCGAAAAGGAACATAAGTATGCCTTTGAAAAATCAATCGAGTTTATCAATAAACAGCTCGGCTTTGCGGTCAATAAATCAGACTAATTAAGTTATAATGGTTTAAAACTAGGAACTGAACCTTAATACGGAGTAAAAATGACTTCTTCATCATCAAAATCTGGAAAAACGACGATTGCACCGGAAGTACTGGTATCAATCGCAAAGTTGACTGCCTTATCTGTCGATGGTGTTAGCAGACTCGCCTCCATTCACACGGAAGTTGATCGCTTCTTTAAGCGTGGTGTTAGCGAAGGTATCAAAATAAATGTCGAAGATGGCACTGTCTATGCAGACATTTATGTCATCTTAAACCGAGATTACAACATTCGGGATGTCAGTCACACAATTCAAAACAAAGTTTCCCGTGCGATTTCTGAAATGGTCGGTATGGATGTTGGGAAAATAAATATTCACGTAGAAGATATTGAACTTTCAAAAATAGAGAGTTAGTCGATTAGTGAAAGCCCGAACTAAAGCACGTGGAATTGCGCTTCAAGTTTTATATGAATATGACCTTTCGGGACATTCTCCTCTCATTTCACTTGCAAACCGGATTGAAGAAGACCCCCTTGAAGAAAAGTTAATAGAATTCACAACCAAAATCGTCACAAACATAGTCCCTATGGTACATCAATTGGATGAATTAATCGCAGTTCATGCGCCGGAATGGCCAATGGATCAGCTTGCAGTTATTGACCGTAATATTTTGCGGATTGCGCTATGGGAATTCGCCATTGAGCAATGTACACCTGTAAAAGTCGCCATCAATGAAGCCATTGAACTTGCCAAAGTATATGGATCTGACGCAACACCTCGCTTTGTGAATGGTGTGCTAGGCAGCCTGGCGAACAAACAAAATGAGATCATTCAAAAAATAAAACCGGATTCTTAATACAGTAATTCAAAAGGTTTGGGAAATGAAAAATCTACGATTAATTATTAAAACAGCGATCTTAATCATTTTTCTTTTTAGCATGGGAGCTTGTGTACCAATTCTGCAAAATAATCAGCCAGAAGATGATTCTTCTATTCAGCAATTCACGCAAGATATCGCATTGGCGGAAAGCAGCTTTTTTTTGCAAGTTCCTGAACCTGTCAGCGAGGATCTCGTCATTGAGCTTATCGACGATGTGACCGGAATTGAACTTAACCCAATTCGTTATTCTCTACAAAAAATTGATGATACTCATTATGGTGTAATTATTCCCTTAAAAATCGGTGCGGTTATCAAATATCGTTATTATCGTAATGCCGGCCTTCCTATTTATGAAACAAATAAAAATAATCAGGTCATTGATTACCGCGCTGTGTTCATTGATGGAGCGCGTGATTTCTCTGATATTTTGACAAATTGGGCGGATAGACAATATGACTATGAATATGGCCGTCTTGAAGGACAGATTGTCAATAGTACTACCAATGCCCCATTGCCAAATTTACTGGTAATTGCCGCAGGAGTGCATGTGTTTACCGATTCAAGCGGCGCTTTTTCCATCGAAAACCTGCCCCCTGGAAAACATAATCTTATCTCGATGTCGACCGATGGTGAATATCAAATTTTTCAACAGGAAGCCATGATCGCCTCAGGCCTTACAACCCCGGCATTTTTAAAAGTGATGCCGAGCGATTTTGTTAATGTTACTTTCTTAGCCAAATTACCCCTTGACACCTTTGTTGAACCATTACACATGATTGGAAATACCTATCAACTGGGTAATGTATTTGGAAATGTTTTTAACGGTGAAAGTGCTATAGCTGCGCGAGCCCCCTCTCTAAGCATGTTACCTGATGGCAGTTACTCCGTCACTCTTAGCCTTCCGGTAGGATTTAATCTGGTTTATAAATACACATTAGGGAATGGTTTTTGGAATTCTGAACTGAGTCAGGAAGGTCAGTTTCTTACCCGCAGCATTATCATTCCTGATAAAGACACGCTCGTAACAGATATTGTGGCTACATTTCAAGCCAATGAAAGCTCTCCAGTCACATTTAATGTAAAGGTTCCTGCAAACACACCACCCGGAGACATGGTGTCAATTCAATTTTTTGGATATGGTTGGTCTTCTCCTATACCAATTCAAATACAGGAAAATTACACCTATTCCTACACGTTATATGGCCCATTTAACATGATTGATGAAGTTAAGTATCGTTTCTGCCGCAATGATAGTTGTGCAGCTGGGGACGATATGCAAATTTCTACCGTTAGAAACCCGGATTGGGTGATTAAAAGATCTTCTTCAGAACAAAAAATTGATCTGCAAATTGAAGCATGGCCAGGGTTGCCATTCAATGCACAAACAACCGAAATAATTGCCCCTGAGATTATCGCCCGTTCACCAGGTTTTGTTACCGGCATTCAAACATCATTGCAATATAGCGTATTTCAACCTGTTTATAGCCAGGCAGGTTTTCAATCAATTCGAGACATAAATGCAAATTTAGTTATCTTGCCGGTCGTATGGACCTTACAATCGGTAGATCCGGTAATTCTTGCACCCGTTATTGGTCAAAATCCGCTGTGGAAAGATTTGATCATCATGATCAAAAAAGCGCAAGCTGCAGGCCTTCAGGTAGTCTTAACGCCCAAAATTGTTTATTCACAATCTGCAATAGCCATTCTTTCTAAAAATGAGCTCTCAGAGGGCTGGAGCGTGGCTTTCGAATCAGAATATCAGAAATTGATCACGTATGTAACAGATCTGGCGCAGTTCACTGAAGCCCGCGGTGTCGTATTTGATTACTCATTTGTAAGTAGTGCTTCTGACACTAATAATAAATATCTCAGCTCGGCAATTAAAGACACTCTGGTCAACAATATTGATATTTTAAAACAGAAATTTAAAGGTGAATTTTCTTTATCGCTAAGGATTTCAGATGCCAGTGAACTAGATCCTGTTTTGCTGGATGCTTTCAATGTCTTGATTGTGGATGCTAATTGGAATTTGGGCGAAAGTGGCGTTGACCCAAATATGTTTTTGGCAACATTTGAACAACAACTTACAACAGAAGTAGCCAAGCTCCATGAAAATAGCGAGAAGCCGATCTTGATCCGATTAAGCTATCCCTCTACAGTTGGCTCGTATTATGGTTGCATAAAGGACAATGACCATTGCATCGATTTTGATTTGATTAATCAACAAGGATTAAATTTAGATTCAATAAGCGGGATTGATCTTGCTGTTCAATCGCAGATATATCAGACTGCCTTAAGTGCCATAAATGAAATTGATTGGATTCAAGGGGTTATATCTGCTGGCTACAATCTCCAGCTAGGAATTCAGGACAGCAGTTCTTCTGTTCGCGCCAAGCCTGCCGGAGATGTTTTGTGGTATTGGTATCCGAGATTAACTGGAATTTTACAATGATCGTCCGGTAATAATTCAGATTTGCTTTGTAGAGGCGTAAATTACAATAATTGTAGCGATAATAATAAATGGCGCATATGGGATGGCTGTAAAAGCTTCATAGCGCTTCCTTAAAACCGAGATCAGTAAGAATAGCCCGCTGAACAGTCCACCAATTAGTATTGCGAAAAACAAGACCAATGATATTCGTGGCCAACCCAGCAAAATGCCAACAACAAGGCTTAGAGAGACATCCCCAAAACCCAAAGCGATTTCTTCAATCTCTTCACCTCGCCTTTTGGAAACCCAGCGTGAAAAAAGTATGCCTAAAAGATAAAGTGCATACATGAAACCAAATCCAGCCAAAGCACCCAGAATGGTATCTAGCCAACCATTTAAGAAAATCCCAATAGGTGCAAAAGCAATCCCACCAAAGATGCTTACGGGATTTAAAATAAGCCGGTGTTCCAAGTCGATAATAAAAACCAATCCCAAATAGGCAAAGATGAAAATCGCCAGCCATCTGCCGGTATATTCCGGGGGAAATAAAAGAACAAGCCACAATGTAAAAATAGTGATAATTGGTGTCAGTATCCTGCGAAGAGAGGGCTTGACACCACATTTCGTACAAGTTGCAAATCGAATATAATTATGATAATCGAACGTTTGTCCACATTTAATGCATCGTGGCCTTGTGAGCAATTTACGGTGAATCGGTAAGCTGTCAGCCAAATGGTTCAAAAAGGAACCCAAGAAAAATCCTGATACCAAGACCAAAACAATGGCTAAAAATGTCATAAAAAGATCCTTGTGCGATAGATGCTAAACCTTATTATATAACTCAAAAAAATATGCATATGCAGAACAATTTACAAATCCCTTTTATCGATAACTGGTTTGAAAAGAAGCTTAATCGTGAAAATGTTACTCATGTTCACATAAAGCCGAATTCCCCCGGTGATTTTTGTGATTTTCCAGAAAGCCTGGATAGCAAACTCATTCAAGCATTAGAAAATATCGGTATTGATCACCTTTACAGGCATCAATTTCAATGTTATCAGGAAATATTGGCAGGAAAAAACCTGTTAATTAATACAGGAACAGCGAGTGGAAAAACATTGGCTTTTTTCTTGCCGATCATAAACAGGATTTTGAAATCAGAAGGTCCAGGAAATGCTTTATTTGTTTTTCCCACTAAAGCGCTTGCTTACGATCAATTACAGCAGTACCAGCTGATCCTGAATGGTTTGCAAAATAATGTTAAAAATTCAAATTTTGAAATTCCATGTTTTGTGTATGATGGTGACACGCCGCTATCAAAGCGTGCCTCAATTCGAAAAAAAGCCACCTTATTGTTAACCAACCCGGATATGATTCACTTTGCTATCTTGCCTTACCATACACACTGGGAGCGCTTTATCAGCGAATTAAAATATGTGGTCATAGATGAAATTCATTCCTATCGAGGCGTTTTTGGGTCACATGTTGCTAATGTGCTTCGCCGATTAAAACGGATCGCCGCCTTTTATGGACGCAACCTGCAATTTATTGCCACAACCGCCACAATTGGAAACCCAAAAGAATTTGTTGAAACTATGCTGGAAGAGCCAATCACTTTAATTCAGGGTAATACAGCTCCCCATGGAAAAAAATCAATCTTTTTTTACAATCCACCCATTGAAAATCCGAAGTTAGGGCTGCGCAAAAGTGCATTTGCGGAATCAAACCGGATAGCTCAGGAATTTGCTGACCAGAATTTGCAGACTCTCGTCTTTCAAATATCGCGGCGCAGTGTTGAAATGAGTCTTAAGCTTGTTCAAGATCGCTATGGTAAAAAACCAGAATCAATTCAGGCATACCGCAGCGGCTATCTGGCTGAAGATCGCAGAGATCTGGAAGCGAAGTTGAGAAATGGATCGATAAAGCTTCTATTTTCTACGAATGCACTTGAATTAGGGATGGATATAGGCGGTATGGAAAATGTAATATTATGCGGTTATCCCGGGTCAATCTCCTCCACATTACAGCAAATTGGGCGTTCTGGGAGAAAAATTAGTGATTCAACTGCATTTTTTATTGCAAATTCTTCTCCAATAGATCAGTTTCTGGTAAACCACCCTGAGTTTGTGCTTCTGCGAAATCCAGAATCTGCATTAATCGATCCTGATAATCAACTAATTCTTCTCCAACATTTACGTGCATCTGCAAGTGAACTTGTTTTTGAAAAAGGAGATTGCTTCGGGACCTTATCCTGGGATGCAATTCGACCAATATTGGATTTCATCGTTACCGAAGGTAACCTTCATTTGATAGATGATCGCTATTACTGGGTTGGAAGCCAGGTCCCGGCGCAAGAAATCAGCCTTCGTAATATGAATGGTGGGGTTATCAAATTAGTTGATAGCAAAACGAACCGGATGATTGGTCAAGTCGATTATGGCAGCAGTCTATGGATGGTACATAATGGCGCAATTTATTTCCACCAGGGTGATGAATACCTGGTAAAAGAATTGAACCTTGAGGACGGCCTGGCTGTTCTGGAAGATCAAAAATACCCATATTACACACAAGCAAAACGAGATATACAAATCAAAATCATCAATATTCTTTCATCGCGACCTGTAAACAGAGTTACGGCAAACTTCGGAAACATCGAAGTAACCAACAAAATTGTGTCCTATGATGAGATTCTGTGGCAAAACAACCAAAAAATAGCGACCAAACCTCTTGAATTGCCTGAAATTAAACTAACAACTCAAGCAGTTTGGTTTGAATTAAGTGAGGAAATCATCAATAGATTACGAGAAAGGAATTTGTGGTTGAGTGATGTAAATGATTATGGGCCAAACTGGGGAAAAACCAGAGCGCTCGTCCTTGCACGCGATGCCAATACCTGTCAGGGTTGTGGGACGAGTGGAAATCAAAGAAGTATGCATATACATCACATTAAGCCATTTCGTTTGTTCGATTCGATTCAAGAGGCTAACCAGTCATCCAATCTTGTGACACTTTGCCAGCAATGTCATCAGCGAGTTGAAACAAACACCAGAATCAGATCGGGGTTAGGTGGATTGAAATATCTGGTTCGAAATATGGCACCGCTATTTCTAATGTGTGACTATCAAGATATCGAAGTATTTAGTGATCCTTCTTCAAGTTTATGTTCTGGCCAACCTCTATTCTTAATGCATGAAAACATTCCATATGGCATTGGCTTGATGGAACATATGCACGCAATTCTGGGGACTTTTCTTTCTGAAATTATCCTTCAAATAAAGGAGTGCCCATGTAAAAATGGCTGCCCTTCTTGTGTAGGTCCGGAGACGGAATTGGGTTATGGAGGAAAACTGGAAACGCTTGCGCTCATAAAAGAGATTCTAGGTGACCAAAATGAAGGCTGAGTTTGAACGAAAGATAATTGCGCTTGGTGTCCATTTTGGGGCAAAAGATTTACGGTCATTCAGAAAAGAAAAAGCAGATATCGACTTTCTACGCGACAGCCAGATTGGTGAAAATCGCCTTGGTAAATTCTTTTTTATCGATAAATTCTATGGGAACGATTATATTCATGGAACAGTTGCTTTTTCTGAAATCTTAAATAGTAATTCTGAGTTTAACCTGCCGGATATTTCGGTAGGTCTTCAGTGGAACCAATGTGCTTTTCTGGATACTGAAACGACTGGGCTATCGCAATCTGCCGGTACATTTGCTTTTATGGTTGGAGTGGCCAAAATAGTTGATCATCAATTTTTATTACGACAATATTTTCTAAAGAGCCCATCTGAAGAAGCGGCTATGTTGAATGACTTGGAAAATTTTCTATTCGGAATAAAAAATATTATTTCATATAATGGAATCGGTTTTGATGTTCCCATCCTTCGTCATCGTTACATTTTGCATAAAATGCGCTCTCCTTTTGAGCATTTTGAGCACCTTGACCTATTGAAATATTCACGAAACTTATGGAGATACCAATTCGAAGACCGGTCTTTGAAAAGTGTCGAAGCAAGAATTCTTAAATATACACGCACAAGCGAAGAGGTACCTGGCTGGATGGCGCCAGAAATTTACCGTGAATTCTTAAAAACAGGCAATTTTTCTGTTATCTCTGGCGTCTTTTATCATAATGCCATGGATGTCATATCTTTATGCGCATTGTTATCTCGTTACATACCAATTCTTAATGCAAAAGAAGCTGGTAGTAATGGCTTTGAGACAATTAATTTTGCAATGGGAAGACTACACGAAAAATACGATAATTTAAAACTATCTATTATGTTTTACCAGAGCGCGATTGATCAAACCGATATACCCAAAACTATGAAAATTCAAGCCATCAGGCAGTTAAGCAAGATATATAAAAAAAGTGGCAATTATAAAGAAGCTATCTTATTATGGGAGACAGGTAGTGCGCTTACGGATGTTCATTGTATGATCGAGCTGGCCAAATACTTTGAACACAAGGAACGCAATTATGAACAAGCAATCTTCTGGGTTGAAAAGGGATTGCAAACGATTTCTTTTTCAAAAGAATATGGACTTTATCATGAGCTAATGTATCGACAGCAAAGAATTATTAATAAAATGGAGAAAAATGTCTGAATATAAATTAGTATATAGCGCATATGGTTTGTTGGATGCCACTTCCATTAAACTCTTATTGGAGTCATTCGAGATTCCCGCTGAAATTATGCAAGAGAGTGTCGGAAGGACATACGGGCTGACTGCAGGAAAGATGGGCTCAGCAAATATTTATGTCCCTGAAGAGGATTTGCCTGAAGCTCGTCGAATTTTAGACCTGATGGAATCAGGTGCTCTAGAGCTTCCGGGGTCGGATGAAAGCACTGAAGCAAACAACGATCCTGATTTAAGCGAGGAAGAAGATAGTGAGACTGATTAATTTTTCAAACTAAATTGATTCAAATTTTGCATCGAAGATAACCTGAAATAATTTTATAAGATTTTTTGTAACCGGGCCGGGTCTTCCATCCCCCACTTTTTTGTTATCAATCTGAACAACCGGCATTACCTTGCGACTGGTACTGGTAATAAAGGCCTCATCTAATTCGAAAACAAGATGATAATCAATTGGTTTAAAAATAATCTTATATCCACCGGTTTCAGCTGCCTCAAGCAGAATGGCGCGTGTAATTCCATACAATACATTCTGGCTGGCAGTAAAGACCGAATTGGATTTTATTCCAAAAAAATTGCTGGTTAAACCTTCCAATATTGCTCCCGAATCGCTTAAAATGAGAGATTCCTCCAACTCTTCTTTTCTTAAGAGATTTTTTTCAGCCTTTGAAAGTTCAATAAACGAGGACTGCTTTGCCAAAGGATTTATTCTAAGAAGATGATTGGTTTTTACTGCCACTCCGTCTTCGTAGCATCTGTTAGGATATGGTTTTAACTCCTCAACTACAATGTTACAAAAATTTGGTTCCTGGAAAGGGATATGCAAGCGAACTTTGTGTTCATCACCTGAAAGCCCAACCAATATTGCACTTAGTGGTGCTCGCAGCTGGTTGATTTCATATGGGAATTGATAATCATTTAATTTGAAACCATCCACCAATCTTGAAAAATGAGCGGCAAGTTGTAATGCAAATTTTGATTGGCGTGTGCGTAATGTAGTGTATACCCCATTTGGAAAACTAGCTGCTAAAGCATCAATTGATATAAAAAGTCTATCTGAATAAATTTCAGCATAGACGTTTTTGACAAAATCGAAGCGCCAATATTGGTTCAGTTTCATACAATTCTTTCTTAATTTTTGATTTTAATTGGATTTACTTGCCCGATAGGAAGATAATTTTTTCAAATCTTCTTTTGTATCGATATCAATTGCAAGGTATGGATCATTTATTTTTATCGTTACAGGAGGAAATTGTTCAAATAATTGTCTTCCCCCAGCGTCACCTTTTAATTCAACCAGGAATGGAAAGAGCTTTCTCGAAAATAAAACTGGATGACGATGCATACCTTTAAATTCGTGGATAATAATGTCAGCGTTTGTTAATGCGTGCTTCTTCAAAAGATTGTTGATCATTTCGATGTCGAATTGAGGTTGGTCCACTAATAGAAAAACAATCGCGTCCATATTTTCGGGAAGGTTTTTGATTGCTGTCTTCACCGAACTACTCTGGCCGGATTTCCACTCGCTGTTAAAAATTGTAATGCAATTGAGCCCTTTCAATTCAGCTTCTATCAAATTTGAATATGCTCCGGTGACGACATAAATTTTATCAACCGGAACTGCCTGCATTTTCTCGACAATAGTTTTTACGAAGGATTTGTCATTCCACTTTGCTAGTTGCTTCGGAAAATCAAATCGCTTTGCTTCTCCTGCAGCCAGGATAGTGCAAGCTACTTGACCAAAATGAGCGATGACCGAAATATTGAAAGTATTTGGATTCGTAGTGGTTATCAAAATATGATCGTAATATCGTTTGCAATTAAGAGCTAAATTCAATATTTCATTTTGATCTTCAATGCAATCTGCTTGATTTAGAAACAAGATTTTTTCAACCCCTTCAGGAATTGATTTTAATCCTCCGAAGGGGCTTGTTAAGTAACGAAATAAATCATCAGTAGTTATTGTTTCCCCGATATCTTTTTTTACTATTTTGGCAAAAATGTGCGATCGGTGAACATATTGATCACCCAGGGGCTTCCCTAATCCGCTCAATCCGGCAACCAAACAAACTTTGGAAACAAAATGTGGAATTTGCGGTTCATAATCAGCTGGTGATTTTAGAGGTTTGTTTCGTGATCCATCAGCTTCGATAAAAAGTGGAACCGAATGATCCAAACAAAATTTGGAAAGATGTTGAATTTCATCCAATTTGAAGCCTGATAGTTTCTTTGGTTCGGTTTGATCGATTCCAGTACTGATCAGTGTTATTCCTTCATTAATTTTCGATATTTGTGATTCAAGCGATTGGGTGGATTTTAGAATTAAATGATGATTCGCAAACAATGATTGTTCAACAGCGAGGTGAGTTGTAGTTGTTAAAATTGACTTGACATATAAATCTTTTAGGATGGAAAAAATTAGTGATGACTTACCCCCACTGCCAACCCAGGCAACCTGGTCTTGTTTAGAAAAAATCTTAAGCGATTCTAATTCCATTGATTAAACTTACCAGTTGCTAGAATAGCTTCTAATACTCCTCCGGCGATTGCCAAGGACTTTTCAGAGACAAAATCCAAATACCTTTTGTCTGCGCGCGGGTCAACATCGCCAATTTTTATTCCCTGCGCAACTTGAATACCATCATGCATAAGCCCACGTAATATTCCGGATATGGGAGCGACTACTGGTGTATCATTGACGTATGCAACCGAGGTGTTTTTGACTACCAAGGTGCCTAATTCGAGTCCAGAGTGGATAATACCTGATTTGGGAGCGCGTAAAACCCTTTCAATATCCTGGTTTGCAATTGCACCTGGTTTACGAGTGTCGGTTTCTGGTGAGCCTTTCAATATGACTCTTCCCAGGAAATGGCCACGATTCGTTTCTATTGCAGCATGACAGTTTACCGGAGCAGTAAAACCAGGACCTAATCCGATAATATATGGATGTGCATTAAGCTTGTAAGGAACAACTTCTTTGAGCATGCGAGCATCGACAACAATTTCAAAAGGGAAAGAATTGTGAAGAACCGGATCTGATTTGATGAAAACCGGTATCATATTTTGATCCAACAAGTCAAATACCTGTTCCAGGTTTTCAGCCCTTTGACTTTTCACTTCTTCCACTTGCATTTTCCCAAGATAAATGGCGTTTGCAAAGGCAACCGTTCTTCGTAAAACGAGCGGATTAGCAATCTCGAAAATTGCTACTTTTAATCCGGCTCGAAAAAGCCTTAAGGCAATCCCACTGCCAAGATCTCCACCGCCACGGATTAGGACTTTAGTCATTATGAACTGCTTTTCAATTTAGTAATACCCGTAAAATTTATGGATTTATTCATCCTCGTCTAGCTTGCCTAATCCTCGTAAAATTCTCTCCGGAGTAAGAGGAAACTGGTCATACCAAACTCCTGTAGCTGCATGCACAGCCGCTGCAACCGCAGGGGCAAATGGGATGAAAGGCATTTCGCCTACGCCTCTTGCCCCCCATGGACCACGTGGGTCCGGATATTCGAGGAGAATTGTTTCCGTTCTTTCGGGAATGTCCAAAGCTGTAGGAATTAAATAACTGGAAAATCGAGAGGTCTTAACCAGCCCCTTTTCCTGAATGAAGTTTTCGAGTATTGCATAACCAGCAGCCTGGATAATGGTTCCTTCTATTTGGCCTACAACCAGATTAGGGTTAATTGCGCGGCCAACGTCATCAGCACAAATTACATCAATTAAATCAATTTGTCCGGTTTCCAAATCTACATCTACAGTTATCGATTCAGCGGCATACCCATACGCAAAATTAGGTTCACATACACCTGTGTCCTTATCAAATGGGGTCGTTGTGGGTGGAACATAGCGATATTGTGCAATCGCTGGTCTCTCTTCATTTATCCATTTTTCTTTGGCTAATTTGGCTGCACCAATAATTGAATTACCGGCCATAAAAGTCATTCTCGACGCTGAAACACTGCCTGAGCTGCCCGAAGTACTTGTGTCAGATGCAATCAAAGCCACTTTTTCAAGTGGTTCATTTAACGCGTCAGCAGCCATTTGGCAGAATATTGTGTGTGAACCCTGGCCAACATCAGCACCTGCGTGTCGCAAAATAATTTTCTCTACTTCAGCATTTCCGTGGATTTCCACAGTTGCCCAACATTCTTCAGGTGCACCGAATGAAAACCCAACGTTTTTATAGCCGCAAGCAAATCCAACACCGCGCGCCTTCGAATCATCCAGTTTTTTGTTGTGCTCAATTCGCTGCCAACCTTTTTCGGACTTTTGCCATCCAGAATTAATGGCACAAGTCCGTACAACCTCGGGTAGACTCACTCCAGGAGGCATTTTCGACCCTACTGAAAGATAAGAGCCCTCCTTCAGGACATTGCGCATGCGTATCTCAACCGGATCCATTCCTAGTTTTTCTGCTAATTTGTTCATTTGCATTTCAGCAGAAAATGAGGCTTGTGGGCCACCAAATCCTCGAAAAGCGCCACCCGGGGTATTGTTAGTATAGACTGTATAAGAATCAACCATCACATTTGGTATTTCATAGGCACCACTGCACATTAGTGTGGCATTTCCTTGAACTTTTGTTGAGGTGTATGCATAGGCTCCAGCATCTGCGTACACTTCCATTTTCGCAGCCAATAATTTGCCGTCGTTGGTTGCCCCCCATTTAGAATGAATTTCGTAGGCATGGCGCTTATGGTGCCCAATAATTGATTCTTCTCGAGACCAAATAATTTTTACTGCCTTGCGAATTCCCATTTTATCAAGCTTGAGAACAGCAAGGGCAAGAATGATCTGAACCGACATATCTTCACGGCCACCAAAAGCCCCGCCAATCGCAGGGTAGATTACCCGAACCTTCTCAAGTGGTAAGTTTAAGGCATGTGCAATTTCTTTTTGGTCTTCGTGAGCCCACTGACCTGAAACAACAACTGTGATGCGTTCTTCTTCGTCAAAATATGCCAGCCCTGCTTCAGGCTGCAAATAAGCATGTTCTTGAACCGGAGTGTTATAAACTCCTTCAACAATTACATCTGATCGTTCAAATGCTTTATCGACTTCTCCCTGCCTGATCTTGTAATGTAAAAGAACGTTTGTGCCTTTCTCCGGATGAACTAATGGTGCGTCCGGTTTCAAGGCTTCTTTGAAATTTTCGACAATTGCCAGGTCATCATAATCCACTTCAATTAAATCAAGCGCGTATTTTGCTTCTTCCTCAGTTTCAGCGATAATAAGAGCAATTTGATCAGTGAAGCTTCTGACAATATGACCGTATTTATTATTTGAACCTGGTCCGCATAATACCGGTTGATCCGGGATAATAAGGCCATAACAGTTATTTGGCACATCTGGTGCTGTGAGAATGGTTATAACCCCAGGGCAACTTTCAGCTCTTGAAATATCGATTTTTTTTATTATGGCATGTGCACGTTGTGAAAAAAGAACTTTCATGTGCAATTGGCCGCTAATATCTATGTCGCCCGGATATAATGCTTCACCACGCACCTTGGATTCAGCATCAATCCTAATCTGATTCTTTCCGATTTCCATTGTCAATCCTTTTATCTTTTGTATTTTCGACCAGTGTAACGAACAGGTGGAACATCGGTTGGCCCATAACGAGATGGACTTGAGATGCGTAAAATGAAAAATGTTACTATTTGAAATAACAGGAATATTAACAAAGCGATAATAAGCGTAATAAATAGTTTGATTAATAAATATGGATCTTTTCCAGCGATGATTAAATCGCGTGGAATTGGTATCCATCGATTCTGTGCATTTAGATCCAAAAGTAAAATTGAAGCAGCGTAGCCCATAATGGGTGTAACAATCATCAGAACAAAGCCAATTCCACGCCAAATCGGGTGAATTGGATTTTGTTTGGATCCAGCGATGTCCCTAATCGTATTTTGTGGATCGGGAGTCTCAAATCGGGCCATGTCAACTCTCCTTTAATAATTTAAAGTCTGCAGCTCTCTCAATTGCAGAAATGATTTTATAATAACCCGTACAACGGCAGAGATTACCAGAAATTGCATACCGAATCTCTTGTTGGGTCGGGCTGGGTTTTTCTTCCAGTAACTTTACAGCAGACATGACAAAACCTGGGGTGCAATAACCGCATTGAACTGCGCCTTCTTTAACGAATGCTTGCTGGACAACATGGCTTTCACCATTGACGGGCAATCCCTCGATCGTGACTATTTCTGCGTTGTGTGCTCTACCTGCTGGGACAAGGCAAGCCATTACAGCTTTTCCATCCAGGAATACAGTACAAGCCCCACACTCACCCTCTGCGCAACCTTCTTTTGTTCCTATCATGCCTGCATCTTCTCTCAAGAAACGTAATAGACTTTTTTCATAACCGCTGTGAAAAGTGTATTCTTGACCATTAATTCTTGTTGTTATTTCGCACTCGGCAGGTGTATATTCAAATTTATCTGCAGGTACGCTTTCGTGGTGTGTTGCCAAAATAACTGGATTTGATGGCAAACGAGGCAGGGAATCACTATTTTTTATTGCATGCAATGCTCTCTTGGTCAAAACCTTAACCATGGTTTTTCGGTAAGCTGCCGAGCTGCGAATATCAGAAATCGGTTTAGCAGACAACTTGGCAAGCTGCCCAGCTTGATTAATGGTTTCTTCATCTAGCTTCTTGCCAATCAAGAAATTTTCTGCTTCAGTTGCATGGACTATAACCGGTGCCACAGCACCTAGCGTAATTTTTGAATCTACTACTTCCCCGCCATTAAAAGATAATAAAATGGCAATATTCAACAGAGAAATAGCTTGCGCCTTCCGTAATGCGAATTTGATAAAGTACCCAGTTTGGCTTTCTTCTATTGCTGGAAAGACAATTTCTGTTAGCATTTCATCAGGCTGCATTACTGTTTTACGCACTCCCAAATAGAAATCTTGAAGGGGTACAACCCTCTTTCCGTGCAGAGATTGTAGTATTAGCTGAGCTCCCATGGCCATAAGTGGTGAAATTGTATCGTTGGCGGGAGATGCAGTGACAAGATTGCCTGATATCGTCCCTCTGTTTCGAATTTGAGGAGAACCTACCTCCCAACAAGCTTGCACCAATGGGTAAGCGTTTTCGTGCAATAGTTTGGATGCGATACATTGGTTGTGTGTTACGAGAAATCCGAGATGAATATTCCTATCTGCATCAATATAGATGTTATTTTGATCCGGGATTCGCGAAATATCGATTATCGTGGACACGTCATTACGTATACCACGTTCAAACTCTAACATGAGATCTGTTGCCCCGGCAATTAACCTGGCATTACTTTGATAATGATCAAGACTCTCAAGCGTTTCGATAACTGATGTGGTGGCAATGTAATTTTTCCACATTCCAAATTCCTTCCAAATAAGTGTTTAGTGAAATGAGAATAAACTTATGTACAAATTTTTCAACCTTTGTTCAATTATAATTTCATTTTCTGTAATTCATTCCATACTCGTTCAGGGGTAGCTGGAATAATCGAAAGACTCGCACCGCACGCATCAAGAATTGCGTTTCCTACTGCAGGTGCAACACCATTCATAGGGATTTCTGCGACAGCTTTGAGACCAAATGGGTGTGTAGGTTCATATGTTTGTACGAAGATGGTTTCAAGCTCGGGAACTTCATCTGCTCTGAAAATATGGTAATCGACTAAATCTTTTTCTCGGGCGTTCCCTTTTTCATCATATACCATTTCTTCACATACTGCATATCCGAGTGCCTGCACCATTCCACCTTCTACTTGTCCGGCGGCTGTGACAGGATTAACGATTACTCCAGAATCTACTGCCATCACCAATTTTTCTACTCGAACCTGCCCAGTCTCAATGTCAACGACCACTTGAGCAAATTGAGCGGCAAACGGAGGAGGTGAAGTAGGCGACATGAAAGAGCCAACTGCCATGATTTGTTCCTGATTTTGATGGTGAAGCGAATCAATTGCCACATCACGTAAGGTGACAAATTGTCCATTCGAAGCGATTACTTTACCATCAAATAATTCAAGATCATTCGCATCAATTTCAAGCTCAGGATGTCTTTCTTCCATCATTAAAGCGGCACGTTTTTTGATTGTATCAGCCACCTGATCTGCAGCGCGAATAACAGCACCACCTGAAATATAAGTCGTCGAACTGGCATAGGCGCCTACATCAAATGGGGTGAAATCGGTATCAGAACTATAAACAATGATATCGTCTATTTCTACACCTAATACTTCAGCAGCCATTTGAGCCAATACAGTGTCGCTTCCCGTTCCAAGATCTGTCGCACCCACCAGCAAGTTAAATGAACCATCATCATTCATTTTTATGCTTGCTGCACCCATATCTAAATAAGGGATTGCTGTTCCTTGCATTACCAGGGCAACACCGATACCCCGCCTTAAATGAGGCTTTCCTTCGATTTGTCGCCATGCTGCATTATTATATTTTTGATCCCAACCGATGGCAGCCTTACCTTGCTGAACGCATTCAGTTAAACCTACAGTCAGGATGTATTCCGGCTTTGGTTCACGTCCCTCACTCCATGCGGTACTGAATGGGTGTAATTCCCCCTCTCGCAGGGCATTCTTTAGCCGAAATTCCAGTGCGTCCAAGTTTAATTCTCTTGCAATCCGTTCCATTTGACGTTCAACAGGCCAGTAACCTTGTGGAACGCCATAACCACGAAAGGCGCCCGCTGGTGGTGTGTTGGTATAGACTACATCTGCGTAAAAGCGGATATTTGGATTTTGTCGATATTTCCCATCACCGACATAAAGAGCCATTCCTTTATGGCCAGTGTTGCCTGTTACAGTCAGTGCATGGCACCCATAAGCCCCAGTATCACTTAATGCATACATTTCATTGGCTGTGATCGTACCATCTTTCTTAACACCAGTCTTAAGGTGGATTTTCATTGGATGTCTGGATCGGGAAGAAACAAATTCATCTTCTCGAGAGTATTCATACAAAACCGGCTTACCCGTAGCAATTGTCAAGTGAGCAGCAACATCCTCGATCAGGACCTCTTGCTTGCCTCCAAATCCACCACCAATTCTAGGTTTTATAACCCTGATTCTTTTTACCGGCAAACCAAGAATTGGAGCAAGAATTCTACGTGCATGAAATGGCACCTGTGTACTTGACTGAATCACGAGTCTGTCGTCCGGGTCCCAATAAGTCAAAACAACATGAGGTTCAATATGTGCTTGTTGAACTTTTGGAACCTCATAATCTTCTTCGAAAATAAAATCTGCTTCTGAAAACCCTTGATTAACATCACCAATGTCAATTCGAATTTCTGCAGCAAGATTCTTTGAAGGGTTTGAATCCGCAAAATTAACAAATTCAGGCTCGTCGTGAATAATCGGTGCCCCTTCTTTCATTGCATCTGAAGAATTGATAATGGCTGGAAGAGTTTCGTAATCAACTTTAATCAATTTCAATGCCTGATTTGCTATTTCTTCAGTTTCGGCTGCCACAAAAGCAATCCGATCGCCTACAAACCTTACTTTGTGATCTAAAGAAAATGCATCCAGGGGGCCGGGGATTGGATCAGATTGACCAGCTGACGAATAAATTACTCTTGGAATGTCCTTGTGAGTTAAGATACACGCAACTCCCGGCAACTTTTGAGCTTCACTTACATCAATATTCTTTATTATTGCATGAGCTTGTGTACTGAAGAGTACTTTTGCAATCAAGACATCCCGGCCGGCAAAATCAGCGACAAATGCAGGTTTACCTTGCACCAACTTCTGTGCATCCACTTTTTTTGAAGGTTTGCCGATTTTGGTTGTTTTCTTATCAATCAATGTGGCAATTTGAATTTTAGGCAAAACCTGGGTGGAAATCGTCTCGCTCAAATGATCGGAAGAGTTCAGATCTTTCGGACTGTCGGAATTAAGTGAAAATATATCTCCGGAAGGACTTTCTCCAATTGGAACAGGCTGCTCACCTCGCATATACTGAGCTGCTCTCAGGCCTGCCTGAACAGGTTTTACATAACCGGTACATCGGCAAAGAACTCCAGCTAAAGCATTACGAATTTCATCTTCAGATGGATAAAGCGTTGTGTCCAGCAAGGATTTGATAGAAAGAACCATAGCAGGTGTGCAATATCCGCATTGAATAGCTCCGCTTTCGACAAAAGCCTGTTGAATAAGACTTAATCCTTTTGTTTTTTGCCAACCTTGGTGTGGATTGTCCCCCATTGATTCGATGGTAACAATTGAATGTCCAATAGTTTGTGCTGCTAAAATAGTACAAGAGTTGATGGGTCTATTGTCTAAAAGTACAGCGCAAGCTCCACACTCACCCAAACGGCAGCCCCCATCTTTAACTCCTAGAAAGCCGTTTGCTCGCAGAACTTTGAGCAACGTCTCACCGGCAGAAAATTCCAGCTCTTTTTGTGAATTATTGATGTTGAGATTAGCTTTCATTTGAAATTATCCTTCAATATGCGCTCGAGTAGAGTTATGCTATTTTTAAAGTAATAGTTATATGAAATAAATTTGTTGCTATATTGGCTATGCGCATTTAATAAAAAATCTTTTACCTGCTCCATAATTCGACCTTTATTGATAGGGCTTAGAACATTGACATGTTCATTGAATCCTGCCAGCACAACACGTATGTTTTGATCTTGCTGCTGACCTAATATTACACCTACCAAGGAGATGTCATCAGGTGTGCGGGAAATGGTATTCCAATGGACATCGGTATTTTTTTCTATTGAAATTGACTCGATAAACCCTTCCTTTGCAAGTTCTTTAGGGTTACTAATTGCCTGCAAAGGAATGCTTTCACCTTCCGGGTAAATATGGATTTTTACTCCGGCCGCATACAACCAGCCCTGAATTATAGAAAAACCGTCGGTAATGCAAAGATGGCCTGCGACAGTAACCAAATTTCGAAGATTTATTTTTAACTCTTGTTGAATTGCCATTTTTAGGGAGACTGGAATAAGATCGTTTTCAAAAAGCTCCCGAAAAGTTGTGCTTGCTCCAATTACTATGGTGCCCGCATCTGCCTTGATTTCGTTTAACCCTAAGTCCTGAAGGTCAACCACAGTTGAGATACCTTCTTGATGTTGGCTGAGATAGGTGCCGCCGCCAATTGGGATATACCCTGCTTTAACCTTATTTAGGGCATCACTTTTGGCAGCAGCTCGATAATACTCCTGAATCATATCATTTCCTTTCAGCGGGTTGCACTGGCAATCCAAATGAATTTATTTATTTGAAAATGTCTCAATCAATTTTTTTACACTACCACCTACTGGATAAAGGATCGGGCATGTACAACCATTCTTGATATACTCCGCCACCTTTTCTCTTGCTTCCGAAGGTGTGCCTGATGCGGTGATCTTTAGTATGAGTTCTTCAGGTACAAGATGTTTTGCCTGTTTAATTTGCTCATGGGTAGCCGGCCAGCCTAAAATTGATTGGATTTCAGCGACAACATCCATCGACACACCGGAGGCTTTGGCAATATGAGGTTGTTGTGCCAGATATTGTGTTAATAGCTCCCGAGTAGAATCAATAGCGACATCGTGATCATCATCCACCGAACAAACCACCAGTTGGGGTCTGTCTATATCATCCAAAGAACGCCCTGCTCGCTTTGCTCCAATTTCCAGTAGTTCAAGCGCACGCGTATTATATTCGGGTGGCACACAATAATTTAGAACGGCTCCATCCGCGATTTCACCAGTCATTTCCATCATTTTATCGCCTGTTGCACCGATCATTATCGGAATATTTCTTGGCTCTCTACGGCCATGGACAACATCCAATTCAATATCTTTAACGTGTACAAATTCTCCATCAAACGTGACACGTTCCATGTTAAGCAGTCGTTTCATGACTAACACCGTTTCACGCATTGCATTCAAAGGTTTGCTTCGGTCAATCCCAACATTTTTTGCGAGCGGATCCCACCAAGCCCCAATTCCACAAATAATTCTGTCTGGCGCCAGGTCATCCAGTGTAAGATAAGTAGCGGCAAGTAAGCCTATATTTCGAGTCCAGTTATTTATTACTCCTGACCCAATTTTGATTTTTTCCGTTACAGCTGCATACGCTGCCATAGGTACAATTGCATCACGTACCAATCGACTTTCCGCCTGCCAAACAGCCTCAAATCCATGCATTTCCGCGTATTGAACAAACTCCAGGCCATCGCGCAAATCATGTGAATCTTGTAAATATAAAGCTACTCTTTCAAACATTACCTACTCCTTTTTTAGTATCTATTTCGACCAATCCGTCGGATTGGAAGGTAAGCGTTTTCTGATATAAAGCCAGGTCTTCAGGAGAATCAATATCCAATGCCGTTGAGCTCAGTTGTAACACCTCAATAGTTGCATTTTTCATCTGAGCTTGACGCACATGTCTTTCAAAAGACCCTGGGCCAAAGCTAAACTCAATTAAATCAATCGGTGAAACCAATAAAATATTTGTTCCATTCATATGACGATCTGGGCTTATCACCATCATTGGGCTTGTTGATAGTTTATTGATAATTGATTTCACTTCTGACTCAGTAATTAACGGAATATCAGCTGGTAAGAGAAGAATCGATTGGACTGAATAGGTTTTTGCAATAACAACAGCTCTTTTTAATGCCAGGTTTAACCCTGGCTCTCCATCTTCTTGAATTGTTTTTGCGCCATATGTTCGGGCGAGTGTCAATGCTCGGGGATCACGACTAATTACAAATATCGCATCGATATTTTTTATGCCTTTCAAAATGCCAAGTGTGTTTTCCAGCATGTTGAAATTCAATAATGTTCTTTCATCTTCAGTTAACACATTGGAGAGTCGGGACTTTGATCTTCTTAAAGGCTTTACCGGGATGATCACCCACAAGCTCATTAATTCACTCCAGAGGTCTAAGCTTTTTCCGATAGGCTATTTGATTTGTCTGACAATCATATTATACAATATTACAAGGCATTAACGGAATAAATCCAAGTTTTCTTCTCGAATTACTTCTGATAAATTTGAATCTCTTAAATCATATGGGAACCCGCGCACAGCCACCAATGGTCGGCCTTCATCTGCCTGCCCCATCAGCAGTGATGCTGCAGCCGATAATTCATCGACCGGAGAAATCTCAGTTATTTTCAAACTGTAATTATTGCGGTCTTTTCTCCCGCGCAGATCAATAATTGCGGGAATGCCACTAAAACCGATACTGATTCCGACAACGCCTTTTCTCCAAGCTCGCCCGTGAGAATCAATAATAAGCACGCCGATTTGCTTCCCTGTAAGCTGGAGCAAACGTGTTCTTAAATTTTCTGCTGATTGATCCGGATTTTCCGGCAGTAAAAGAACGAAATCTTCAGACAAATTCCCATCAATACTGATATTCGAGTGATCAATTCCTGCATTGGCGCAGATAAATCCAAGTTTGTGTTGCACAATCATCAAGCCGGCGCGTGTTCGAAGAACCCGCCTTGATTCCTGTAGAATCAATTCAATCAAACGAACATCTTTATCAACATATTGAGCATATTTTATGGCTTGCGGAGAAGGCTTAACCGTCTTAAGATTCACCAGGCGACCTTCAGCCTTTGAAACTATTTTCTGTGCCAGAACAATGATATCTCGATTATGCCACTGCCATCTATTCCGTGATGCGGAATCAAAAATCACGTCAGCCAGATCTTCTCCTGGTGTGATTTCCTTAACATTCTCAAACGCTTCCAGCGTCATTTTCATTTTATTCGATACCGGTAATTCGTATCCCAGCGTTTTGAACGCCATGTTTTTTATTCAATCCGATTAATACTGATGTCAGCCCTTCAACCACCACTGAATTTTCAATTGGGCCGGCATCCCATCCTTTTAAACCAGCTGACTCTACCAGTTGAATTATTTCATCACGCGTACTCTTGCTGTTTCCAGTTACCAAGACATCACAAAGTATTTCCTTATTTGTCAACAGGTGTTCATGCGAAATGTTTTGGAAAGCAGCTCCAATTTTTACATTTTCGCCTAAAATTAGGCTGGCCTCCATAGTAGCACTTCCTGCAGGTGGCATTTGAACTTTCGAAACTTTTGGCGGCACTAAAGGAACTGTCACATCAATAACTAATTTACTGTTTACCACATCCTTGATCAATTCACACATTGGAGCATGAGCACTGTATGGAACAGTTAGCACGATGACATCAGCTACTTTCGCAGCAGATAGGTTTTCCATCCCAATAATATTTGCGATTTGCGCATTCAATCCAAGAACTTCTTCGGCGGCAGCTACAGCCTTTTCCAATAGGCGTGAACCAATGATGACATTGTGACCAGCCAGCGCCCATCGATACCCCAACCCTTTACCTTCTTTCCCAGTACCACCTAAGATTGCGATAGTTAAATTGTCCATATTTTGTGAATCCTATCCTTTTAGAATTGATTTAAGTAACGGTTCCAAATTGCAGGAGATTGTTCCATTGCTTTGTGAATGATTTCATCTTCATCGATAGAGATAAAAGAGCCATTATGATAAAGCATCTTCCCAGCAATGATGGTAGCTGTAACCATAGAATGATGCATACCAAATATTATATGCCAAGGTAAATTACCCTCAGTTAAAGGTGTGAAAGGTTTGTAATCCACAAATATTATATCCGCCTGAGCACCTTCTTCGAGCGAACCGATAGGAAGACCGAATTGTTGCGTGGCGAGCTTGGAATTCTGGTAAATGGCCATCTCAGTTACTATGTTGCCATTCATTCTCCGTGGATCACGATTGACCAGTTTATGAACCAGATATGCGACTTTCCATTCATCCCACATCGTATTGGAGAAACCATCATTGCCCAGACATACTTTTACACCTATCCGCATAAATGATTCTATGTCCCCAATCCCCACCGCATTATTCATGTTTGAGCGAGGCTGATGAGTTAACCAGGCGCCACTTTCAGCTAAGAGCAATGCTTCCTTTGCATCAATATGGACACCGTGCGCAACTATTGTATTTGGCATAAGGATTTGGTACTGCTTCAATCGGTCGACTACTCGTAATCCAGATTTGTATAAGCTGTCATACTCATCCACTTGGTGTTCAGCGGCGTGAATGTGAAATCCCGAACCGACCGGGTTATTCATTCGTGCCTTTTCAAGTGTTTCGTTCGAAAGAGTCAAACTGGCATGCAAGCCAAAGGTGGAAGCAAGCCTTCCTTGCAAATTCTGGCCGCTTTTTACCTTATTTATAAAACGGACATTCTCTCTTATCCCAAGATCGGCTTCTCCGACTCCATTGCGATCTGTGACTTCATAACAAAGAGAAGCACGGATACCAGATTCTGACACAGCTTGTGCGATTACATCTAAAGAGTCAGAAATAAAATTCGGTGAGGCATGATGATCGAAGAGCGTCGTTGTCCCATGGCGTATAGCGTCCAAAATGCTAACCCAGGCGGAGTAATAAACACCTTTTTCATCCAGGGCCTTATCCAATTTCCACCATAAATTATCCAATATCTCCGGGAAGGCGGCAGGACTTTCTCCGGGTCCCGCCAAACCTCTGGAGAAAGCGCTATAAAAATGAGTATGCGCACATATCAATCCTGGCATTACATATTGCCCATGAGCATCTACTCGTTCTTCGGCTGGAAATTCTTTCAACAATTGGTCTTGCTTGCCAATCTTATGGATGGTATTGCCCTGAATTAATATGGCTTGATTCTCTAAAATTAAGTTTGGTTTGGTCCAGGTGATGATTTTTCCATTAATAATAATCATTTTCATCCTCCTTGCTCTTTAAACTCGGTTTCTTATTGTAATCTATCCATTAAGTTAGATCAAACCTCATATAAATTTTCATTAATTGAAATTAATACCTTATAATCCTTCTTGATATCGTTTTGAGGAGTGATTAATGAATGAGCGCAATACTGCTTTGAAATTTGCTGAAAATAATTACAATAAATTTCAAAAGACACTTACCGAATTTTTGGAAATACCGTCTATCTCCACATCTGCCGAAAACCAAAACGCGATGCGCCTCGCAGCAATATTTGTAGAAAACTATTTGCAATCAATTGGGATTAAAGAAACAAAAATTTTAGAAACCGCTGGCCACCCAGCCGTATTTGGGAATTATGCTTCCAAGAAAAAAAATGCTCCAACAATTTTAGTTTACGGACATTATGATGTTCAACCACCGGATCCAATTGACCTATGGGAATCGCCACCCTTCTCGCCCGAACAACGTGGAGATTATTTATATGGCCGCGGTGCATCGGATATGAAAGGTCAAATTTCAGCAAGCCTGGCAGCTGTAGAATCAATCCTGCAAAATGGAGATCCCCACCTTAACATTAAATTTATTTATGAGGGAGAAGAGGAAATCGGATCTCCAAATCTACCCCCCATCCTTAAGGAATACGCAGATTTGTTAAAATGTGATGTGGTTCTCAATCCAGATGCAGGCATGATCTCACCCAACACTCCAACAATTGTATACGGATTGCGGGGTTTGGCTTATTTTGAATTAAAAATATTTGGCCCCAGCCACGATCTCCATTCAGGCTTGTTTGGAGGAATTGTTCAAAACCCGGCCCAAGTTCTATGTGATTTAATTTCCGGAATGAAGGATCAGGACGGAATTATTCAATTAGATGGTTATTATGATGACGTTATCGAGCTTTCCGAAAACGAAAAACTCGAACTATCTCGGCTGCCCATACGAGATTCTGATCTTTTAGATCAAACCGGTGTTCGGCAGTTATGGGGAGAAAAAGGTTTTACATCGATAGAGCGAACAGGAGCCAGACCGACGCTAGATGTCAATGGAATGCTTTCAGGCTTTACTGGTGAAGGCTCTAAAACAGTCATACCTGCCTGGGCAATGGCAAAAATTTCAATGCGTCTGGTTCCAAATCAAGACCCTGAAAAGGTTCACCAGCAACTGCGTAGATACATTACAGAAAACGTACCTGATACGGTCACATGGGATTTAAGAAAGTTTGCTGGTGGACGTGCTACCATTGCAAACACTAAGCAACCTGGTGTGATTGCTTTGGCACAGGCCTTACAATCTGTTTGGGGGACAAAACCTGTATTCAAACGCGAAGGCGGCTCCATACCGGTTGTCAGTGAAATGCAAAAAACAATCGGTACCGATTCGGTTTTGACCGGATTTGGTTTGCCAAACGATAACATCCATTCTCCTAACGAGCGGTTGCACCTTCCCACATGGAAAAAAGGCATCCTTGCTTTAATTCATTTCTTTTACAACTTTGCGGAATTTTATGAAAACTGAAGAATTAAAACTCCCAACTTACGGTGGCCAGGCTTTAATTGAAGGTGTATTAATGCGAGGTAGCAAATATCTGGCAGCAGCTTTTCGTAAACCTGATGGTGAAATTGTCATCCAAACAGAGAAACTGGGTGGTTTCTATCAAGGCAATTTAAAAAAGATCCCTTTCCTGCGCGGATTAATCGTTCTTTGGGATGCATTAGGCTTGGGTACCAAATACTTGACGATTTCCGCAAACTATCAGGCCGAGGAAGAAGCCGAAAAAATTGACAGCAAAACCTTAACGCTTACACTGATTGGCTCCCTGGCTGTAGCGCTGATTTTATTCTTTTTAGGCCCCGCATTATTGAGCAAAGTGGTGCAGAATGGATTTAATCTTTCGGCTGTTGCACAGAATTTGATTGAAGGCCTAATTCGTTTGGCATTCGTCATTGTTTACATTTGGGCAATTGGTAAAATGCCTGATATCGCACGGGTTTTTCGATATCACGGTGCTGAACATAAGACCATTAATGCCTTTGAAGATAGTTGCCTTCTAATTCCTTCAAATGTAAAAAAATATTCTGTTCAACATCCTCGCTGCGGAACCGGTTTCATTCTTTATGTCGTCATAATTTCAGTGATTGTTTTTACTCTGATTGGACAAACCAGTTGGTTCATGTTAATACTTTCCAGGATTTTCTTAATACCTTTCATTGCCATGATTGCGTATGAGTACATTCGTTGGACGGCTGACCACCTTGACAATTCTCTGATTAAAGTTCTGGCAAGCCCTGGTTTGGCACTGCAAAAACTGACCACAAATGAGCCGGATGAAAAAATTCTTGAAGTCTCGATCGCCGCATTTAATGCTATGTATGCACTTGAGAACCCAACTGAATCATAATTCATTCCGGAGAATAATCTCCATAAAGCAAAACCACTATCACTTATTTAACCAGCATTTGACAAACTACCAATATTCTCTGGAGGACTTCCTCATTCAACTGGCTACAACGTTTTAATTCTTGACAAGTTTTTAACTAAAAATATACTTATCTTGATGGAAATAAAAAGGCTGTTTGAAATTGCATTTGGTATTTTAATTGGTTTGATTATCGCTGCTTTAATTCTTTTGATAAACAGACCAACAAATGGGGATTCGATTATCCTTCTTCCTCCGCCGTCTCCCAAACCGATTATTGTAAATATTAGTGGCGCAGTGACCAACCCGGGGGTATATGAGCTGGAAAAAGGAAGCCGTTTAAATGACTTGTTGCAATTGGCTGGAGGAGCGAATGTCGGAGATTTGTCCAACTATAACCTTGCCGCCGAACTCTATGATGGACAACATATTCACATTGAAAATTCTTCCGAATCCGATTTAAAATCATCAACTATTGACATCAAGGTAAATATCAATGAGGCAGATAAGGAAACGCTTATGTCATTGCCGGGAATCGGCGAAACAAAAGCATTAGAAATTATCAAATATCGCGATGAAAACGGTTTTTATGAAGAAATCAAGGATATACTTAATGTCCCGGGGATCGGTGAGTATACATTTGAATTAATTAAAGATTTAATCGTAACCAATCAAATCTACGAGTAAACTCGAAAAGAGAAATATGAACCTAAAACAGCAATTATCTGAGACTTTGAAAAAGGCAATGAAAGAAAATGATGCAGACACGAAGCGCGTTGTGCGATTAATCATGGCAGCTATCAAAAATAGCGAAATTGATAACAATGCAGAGTTGAGTGAGCAGGAAATCATTTCAATTCTGCAAAAAGAGATAAAGGTCCGCCAGGAATCAATTGAAGGCGCCCAAAAAAACCAGAGGCAAGATTTAATAAAACAATACGAACAAGAGATGGCCTTTATAAATCAGTTCCTGCCCAAACAATTAACCGAAACCGAACTTCGGAATATTATTATAGAAACTATGGCTGAAATTAACGCAACAGGGATCTCAGATATGGGTAAGGTCATGAAAGAATTAATCCCGCGGATAGCAGGAAGAGCGCCAGGAAATGTTGTCAGCCAATTGGTAAAAGAAATATTAAGTAATAAATGACTGCAAAAATTTCCGGCAGGTTTCAACAAAAGAAATTTCAAATCTTGCGACTTTTGATCTTGATACTCGCCGGAGTTGCTGCCTTGGGAGCACTGCTTCTACCTTTAGCTTCCAGGCCACAAAATTATCAGATACAGCTGGGGAGTGTATCAACTCAGGATTACCAGGCACCTCGCCGAATTTCATATATATCTAACGCTTTAACTCAGCAACGAATTAAGGCTGCCGAATCAGCTGTTGCCAATGTTTATTTGCCTGTCGATCCGGCCATCGCTCGCATTCAGATCGACAAACTACGCAAATCCCTTGACTACATAAACCTTATTCGAAATGACTTAATTTCAGATGAATCGCAAAAAATTGAGGACCTCTCGAAATTAAACGACATCCATTTAAGCAAGGAATCGGCAACGAAATTGTTGAATATCGAAGAAAGCGATTGGCAATTAATTCAACGTGAATCGATTTCAGTCTTAGAGCAAATAATGCGCGCATCGATTCGTGATACACAAGTGAGCGAAGCTCAGGCCAGAATTCCATCATTGATTAGCTATACATTCAATGATGAAAATTCTCAAATTGTCCAGACTATAACCTCTCCCTTTGTTGTGCCAAATTCATTATTCAGCCCTGAATCTACAGATAATGCCAAGAAAGAAGCTGTTGCCGCTATCCAACCGGTTGAAAAGTCTTTTGCAGTTGGAGAAATTATTGTCCGGCGCGGACAAATTATCGACCCTGTCACATATGAAGCATTAACAAAACTTAATCTTATAACCTCAAATAATCAAAACAGAGAAATTGTTGCAGCATCCTTATTTTCGTTGACCTTTACATTTGTGGTTGCATTTTACTTTCGAAAACGAAGTCAAACTTCCAATTCAATTCGCCAACTATTAATTTTAGTGGTTTCCTTTCTTTTCTTCCTTTTCCTGGCAAAATATTTAATCCCAAATCGTGCCATTATTCCCTACCTTTTCCCAGTTGCTGGGTTCTCGTTTGCAATCAGTGCCCTTTTCGGATTTGAAACTTCGTTATTTTTGACTCTTATCTTATCGAGTTTTATTGCTTACAGTACGGGTGATTTTTATGGTCTGATCATCTTCTATATGCTTCCTTCCATGGCTGGCAATTTGCTGCTCGGTCAGGGGCGAAGAATTTCCACTTTTTTTGCTGCAGGTGGGATTACCGGAATCACTGGGGCTGTGTTAATTTTGGCTTTACGACTTTTAGAAGGGACCACTGACTGGGTCGGTTTAATTACACTTGTTCTCGCCTCTTTCTTCAACGGAATGGCTTCAGCGTCCATCGGATTGCTGCTTCAATTTCTAATATCTCAATTCCTAGGAATTACGACTGCAATTCAACTTCTGGAATTAGCGCGACCTGACCACCCCCTATTACAATTAATATTAAAAAATTCTCCAGGTTCCTACCAGCACTCATTACAAGTTGCCAATCTGTCTGAGCAGGCCGCCAAAGAAATCGGCGCAGATCAACTTTTAACTCGAGTTGGCGCCATTTATCATGACGTAGGAAAAGCCATGAATCCTTCCTATTTTATTGAAAACCAGGTGACCGGTGCCATAAATTCCCACGATGATGTAGATCCATACATGAGTGCAGCTACTATCATTCAGCATGTTTTCGATGGCGTAGAACTTGCCCATAAATATCATTTACCTGAACGCATCATTGATTTCATTCGGGAACATCATGGCACCCTGATGACTCGTTATTTTTATGTAAAAGCAGTTGAGCAAAACGATAACAAAGAAGAAGGGATTGATAAATCTCTCTTTCAGTACCCTGGGCCGAAACCACAATCGAAAGAGACTGCCTTGCTTATGCTTGCAGATGGTTGTGAAGCGCGTGCTCGTGCTGAGAAACCATCAAACCTCGAGGAATTAAAAGCAATCGTGCAAAAGGTGATAGATTTTTGCCAGTCTGAAGGCCAATTAGAAGATACAGAATTGACTATGCGCGATCTTAATACCATCAAAACTGCTTTTGCCAATACACTCATCAATACGTATCATCCCCGAATTCGCTACCCAGAATTAAAAAGATAAAAAGAATATCTGATGGAATCCGTTATAGTTGAAATTGCCAATCCGCATAAATACCCAATTGTGATCAATCCAAGCTTACTAATAAATACAGTATTAAATTTTCAAAATTTTCACAAAAATGCCGAAGTATCCCTGTCATTTATTAATGAGGCCAAAATTTCAAAATTATATAAACAATATTTTGGCTATGCGCACGTAACCGATGTTCTTTCTTTCCCTTCCGGTGAAATTAATCCCGAAAATGGTCACATTTACCTTGGTGATATCTTGATCGCGTATCCTTTTGTAGTCAAACAGGCAAAAACTCTCGGGAATGAACTTTCAGACGAGCTTTCGCTCCTGATCATCCATGGTCTATTGCATTTGCTGGGCTTTGACCATGATACAAAAGAGAAGAATGATGAAATGTGGGCACTTCAAAAAGAAATCATGAAGGCTTTAGAGATTCAAATAACAAGGTTTCCGGAATGAGAACATACCTCCGCGGTCGCATAAATTCATTTAAGCCTGCTTTTAGAGGGATTTTTAGCCTGATACGATTGGAGAAAAACGCTTTTATCCATTTGATCGCAACTATCGTAGTTATCCTTGTCAGTTTCTGGTTACACATCGCACTGTATGAATGGCTGTGGATCATTCTTTCAATTACGCTCGTATGGTTAACAGAACTCTTCAATACGGCTATCGAAAAGTTGTGTGATCTAATAAACTCGGAAACGCATCCACAAATAAAAATTATCAAAGATCTATCCGCTGGCGCGGTGTTAGTATCAGCGTTATTTGCCGTTTTTACAGCTCTTATTATTTTTCTTCCGAGAATTATCAGCTAAATTTTCTTAAAGATATTCCCTCAGGTTGTGTTCTACTGCATATGCAGCTGCTTCAGCACGATTAGATACTCCAAGCTTGGATAAGATACTGCTTACATAGTTTCGTACCGTACCTTCACCCAAAAACAAGGCTTTGGCGATTTCGCGGTTAGTTTTTCCTTCTGATACTAACACAAGCACATGTTTCTCTTGCTGGCTTAAGTTAATGAAAGCAGAAGCTTCCTCTTCTTTCACCGCCCTGCGTACCTCCTGGAACACACGCTGAGTTACAGCCGGATCTAATGCGGCATCCCCTCGGCCGACTTGTTCAATTGCCCGAACAAGATCCTCCCCGCCAATTTGTTTGAGTACATACCCTGATGCTCCCGCCCGAATTGCAGAAAAGAGCATTTCATCTTCAGCATAGGATGTCAACATGATCACTTTGATGTCAGGATAATTGCGTGTGATTTCTTCACAGGCCTCAATTCCTGAAATCCCAGGCAAGCGAATGTCCATTAAAACGACATCAGGGAGTAACCGTCCGACTTTTTCCAGTGCTTCCTTAGCATTTCCAGCTTCCCCAACAACATCAAACTGTGGGTGGCGATCAAGCAGAGATTTCAATCCTAAACGTACCACTTCGTGATCGTCAACTAAAATAATCCTTTGTTTTGGCATCTTAAGAAATCTCCTTATTCTAGAATCAATGTGACTGGGCAGTGATCAGAACCATAAACATCATGCAAAATCTTCACATCTTTTACGCGCGCCATTAAAGAGTCGCTGACTAGAAAATAATCCAAGCGCCATCCTATATTTCTTTCACGAGCTTTAAAACGATATGTCCACCATGTATATTCCACTTTGTCGGGATAAAGTTCCCGATAGGCATCTTTAAATCCGCTTGAAATGTACTTATCAATCCATGCCCGCTCAATCGGCAAGAATCCGCTGGTCTTTTCATTCTCCTTGGGATTCGCCAAATCAATTTCTTTGTGGGCAGTATTAAAATCTCCGGTAATAACAATATTTTCACCTTGTGCATGCAGCTGATTGCACTCTTCCAATAGTGCTGCATAAAAATTTAATTTGAAGTCGAGACGATCTTGACCGCGCTGTCCGTTTGGGAAATAGACATTATATAAATAAAAATCATTAAACTTATGGCGAATAACTCTGCCTTCTCCATCGAATTCCTCAATTCCCAGACCAAGACGAATTTCAGTCGCTTTCTGCCTGCTATAGGTTAGAACTCCACTATATCCTCCTTTTTTTGCTGAGTTCCAGGTAGCGTGATATTGCGGTAAATCTCGAAAATCTTCTGGGATTTGTTCCGGAAATGCTTTGATTTCTTGCAAACACAGTACATCGGTATCATGCTTAATAGCCCAATCATAGCAGCCTTTCTTAAGCGCAGCACGCATCCCATTTACATTCCAGGTCGTTATATTCATAAAGTTACTCTTTTCTGCAGCTGTGGTAAACTAGAAACATATGTTTCTTTGATTGTACCAATTGGAGTAGTAAATGCACAAGACAATTGTCTATATCGAAGATGATTTAGAAATGATTGAGCTTGTAAAATTAATCCTCGATAAACGGGGATATGATCTCATCGGTGCAATTGGCGGTCGAAAAGGAATTGATACCTTACTGGTTAATAAACCAGATCTAATCCTGCTTGATTTAATGATGCCTGATGTAGATGGATGGGAAGTTTACCAACAAATCAAATCTACTGAAAGATTGAAAAACATTCCGGTTATTGTCATCACCGCCAAAGCGCAATCTATAGATCGCGTATTAGGTCTCGAGATAGCGAAAGTTGATGGCTACATCACAAAACCTTTTAAACCACAAGAATTAATTGATACAATCGAACACCATTTATCATTAAATAAAAATTAATTAGTCATTTTATGCGAAAAGCGAAAATATATTCAGATAACTATTTACATGCACTCGAAAACAACAAAGTTATCGCTGCTGATGTTTGTGATGATTTTGTTTCCCGATTTAAAGGCTATATGTTTACCAGAATGATTACTCAAAATAACGCACTTCTTTTTATAAATGCTACCGAATCGAAAATTGATGCTGCAATCCATATGTTTTTTATGAATTTTGATCTGGCTGTATTTTGGCTAGATAAGAATTTTATAATTGTAGATAAAACATTGGCAAAAAAGTGGCATCCTCTTTATTATCCGACCAACCCTGCCAAAGCAATTATTGAGACTCATCCGGCACAATTTGATTTGTTTAACGTGGGAGATCAATTAATCATTGAAATTTCTTAGAATCTTAATTGTATTACTTCTTTTATCGACCAGGCAGCCCGCAATTTCACCTGTGATTGCGCAATCGGAGCCCCCTCGTCTGCCGGTTTATATTGTTCAACCTGGTGATAGCCTCAATTTAATTGCCCTTAAATTTAACGTCAGCGCAGAAGACATCGTAGCGGTCAACGGATTACCTGATCCCAATATCCTGCAGGTAAACACACAATTAGTAATTCCGGGGATTACTGGTGCAGAGGGAATTTTATCTTTTGAACCCTTGAAACTTGGAGAAACACCCGTGCAAATCGCCAGGCGGTCCAACTTACTGCTTAATTCGCTTTATAAGTTAAATCGTATTACCAGTCCATCTGAATTTTTTCTTGGAGCAAATATTATTTTAGTCAATCAGGAATCCGAAGGCCAAGAGCGACATTTGTATAAACTGCAACCCAATGAGAGCTTGTTGGACGCTGCCATTAAGAATAACCAATCTCTCTGGCAGATGACTTTTGAAAATCAATATAACTATCCATGGCAGGTTATTCCAAATGAAAAGGTAGTTGTAATTAATAAGAACGCAGAAGCAGCTTCGGAAGAAACTGTATCGATTGAGAATCTTCCTTTAAAACAAGGTAAGACCAGTAGCATCATCATTCGTGATGTTGTCACCAATCCGTCAGCGACTTTGGATAATATGCCAATTGACTTTTATGATTTGGAAGGCTATTCAGTTGCAATTTTTGGTGTCAACGCGCTAAAAGAAACTGGATTATATCCTTTCCATATTGAATATACAGATTCTGCTCAGAACAAAATAAATGTAGATCAGTTAATTTTAATACAATCAGGTTTTTACCCCAAGGATCCGCCTTTATCTGTGGACCCTACCACACTTGAAGCAGAATCGAGTCAAAAAGAAGAAGAAATAGTTACTCAAATTATCAGCCAGCATTCTACAACAAAGCTCTGGGATGGCGTCTTCCAATGGCCGACAGATGATCCCTGTATAAAATCTGCATTTGGCAATCGTCGCTCTTATAATGGCGGCCCTTACGACCATTATCACGCCGGTCTTGATTTAGGTGTATGTCTTAATTTAAATATTTACGCAGCAGCAGATGGAATTGTAGTATTCGCCGGCCCATTAGAAGTGCGTGGAAATGCGACCATCATTGATCATGGTTTCGGTGTTTTTTCTGGCTATTGGCATCAGTCAAAAATCTTGGTTGAAGTAGGACAAAAAGTAACTGCCCATCAATTAATCGGTGAAATTGGAACAACCGGCAGATCAACTGGGCCACATTTACATTGGGAAATGATTGCAAATGGTGTTTCTGTTAACCCAATTGATTGGATTGAAACATCTTTTCCATAAGAAACAATTAAAAGGTAAGGTATAATTTACATTAGCCGCACCTAAAAGGAAGAAAAAAGAATAAATGGTTCTACCAAATATATCAAAAGCCAAATACTGGGAAAATTTCGAAGCCACTGACGAAGATATTGAATTCCTTTACAACAAACTTTTTGAATTGGAAACGCCTTTAAAGACGAATGACCTTGTTAAATTATTAATCAAAGAGCGTATCCGCATTGAAAAAGAGAAGATAGAAAAAATCAATAGTCTAAAAGACGATATATATTTGCCTAAAGATGATTATGAGGTTGGTCAAAGAATTTCTTTCCCAGCCTTCAATCCATCCCAAGGTAAAGTCATCGCTAAACGGCCTGGTAACAACCCGCAACTGGGCAGTTTTTCAGTTTTGGAAATTGAATTTCTGAATGGCGAGAAGAAATTGTTTGCCAGTTCATTAGCACATCACGAGTTAAACGACACCATAATTTCGCCTGAAGACGATTCTGCATTTGATTTTGATAATACCTTCACCACCTACAGAAGGTCTATTGCAAATGCGTTGACTGCACAATTGGAAAATAATGAGGATTTAGTTCAGATCGCCGGATATTGGTTCCCTCGCTCTCTACTCGTTGATATTGGTGCAGGATATTTAAATCTTGCTGAAGCAGTATTGGAAGTTGCCGATGGAGGTCCCCTTACAACCCAATCGATCCTGGGACAGATAGATTTGCCTTCGGATAGTAATCCGGTTTTAACCGAGTTTTCATTAAACTATGCACTTCAAGAAGATCAGCGTTTTGATGAAGTAGGTATCGCCGGAGAAACACTATGGTTTTTACACCGCCTCGAACCGGAGTTTGTGCGAAGCGTACCTGAATATTTGAAGAGCGAACCGCATGCCGATTACGATTCCAGTTACTATAAGGCAAAGCTGGCTCAAATTAATGCGGACGTTTTTGATGACCTGGAGACGGAAGACGACGTTGAAGAATGTTTTTCGGAAGTAACAGTTGGCATTATTTATCCGCATTGGCGCGCAGGTACATTGCCTCTTTCCAATTGCCTTGAAAGTCTCTTCCCAACTGCCTATGAAGCACCGCGTATTCGCTTCACGTTTATAGACAGTGAAACAGGTGAAAGATTCCCGGGATGGGTAATTCGGCAATATCGTTATGTTTACGGATTAATAGATTGGTATAAGAAAAATGATGTGGTCCCAGGAAGCCTCATCCATATTAAACAAGGCAAAATCCCGGGTGAGGTATCCCTTTCAATTGGAAAAAAAAGACCCACACGAGAATGGGTGCGCACAGGAAGTACGGATGCGGAAGGAAAAATCACATTCAAAATGCTAAAGCAATTGATCAGCACTGAGTTTGATGAAAGAATGATCATTGTCATCCCGGAACCAGATGAGTTTGACCAACTCTGGAAAAAATATAAAGATTATCCATTGCTCAAGCTGGTACCGATTATTTTCCGCGAACTTGCAAAACTTAATCCACAGGGGCGTGTACATGCGAAAGAATTGTACTCTGCCATTAATTGTGTTCGCAGAATTTCTCCCAGTCATACATTGCATTTGTTAGAAACAATTGATGAAATTGAACATCTTGGCGATATGTATTTTCGGATCAAAATTTAGTAGTTTTTTTAGGAATATTTAATGACAATCGGAAAAAAGCCCAGTCTGATTAAACCTACAATAAATACCCCTTTTTATATCGATTTCGATTGGTGGAAATCCCACGATCATAATTGGAGAGTTTATTTGCGGTCGTTCATGTGTTTACCTCATCAGAAGGAATATTTTGAACAACAATTGATTGAACCCATTGATGCAGTTGACCCACACACTGGAGAAGTCACAATAGTTGATGCGGTGGAATACATTCTTTTATCACATTGCGTAAAGCAAGATGATTTCCTGACAGATTACACTACCATTGTAAATTCAGTTTTTCGAGTTTTTATTTCGAACAACAATTCGCCCTTATCACCTGCCCAATTAAGTAGTATAACTGGAAAGCCCGCAGAAACAATTTTGAGAACTTTGACCGGGGTACAGGTGTATAAAGGCATCAGACCGGTACCGGTGAAATAGATTAATATCCGCCCCTGTAGCTCAATGGACAGAGCACCGGACTTCTAATCCGATGGTTGAGGGTTCGAGTCCCCCCAGGGGCGCACCATTTTTATGCGCATCATATGCCGGGAAAATTTATTTCTTTAGCATTACCAGGGATCAATGTGGGGAAATAATTGCAAAAGAATCATGAATCATATGTATCAGCATTTTATCGATTCAAAAAATCTACTTTTTTTATCTGCTTGTAAATTTGACAATTCCATTATTCAGCAGCTTTATTTGTAACCTGTAATATGATAAAGTATGTTTATGTAATGTAAAAAAAGTGGAATGGTAGAAAGAAATGCAAATTAGCTTAATAAAAATCTCAGACAAAAAAAGAAACCATCATCAAGATAGGAATTTACCCAAGACTTACGTCGATCACCAAAATTGGCGTTTGCTTTCGCAGAATCAGAGATGGATTCCACCGACAGATGTATTTGAGACAGAGAAACAAATTGTTGTTCGAGTGGAAATTGCCGGCATGCGTGATGACGCTTTCGAAATCATGCTCGATAAAAACATCCTGACCATTTCTGGTAGCCGCATTGATCCATTTGATAATATTCGTGTATTCCACCAAATGGAAATCGGTTTCGGGGAGTTCTACATCGCTCTGGAAATTAATATCGCGCTTGACCTGGAACATGCAGAGGGTTTATACGAAAACGGATACTTGTTAGTTCGTTTAAATAAGGCTGAGCCTAAATCGATCATAGTTGAGAAGTAAACAGAAAAAACATGGAAAATAATTTAGAAAAAGAAAGATCTCAAAAGTTAGAAAATGAAAATACGCAAGAATCGCAAAAGCAAATAGAAACTGAATCGTCCGAAGATGTTATCTCAGAGCTTCCGCATAATCTACCAATCCTCCCATTGAGAGGTCTGGTTGTTTATCCAAGGACTGCCATCCCACTTACAATCGGCCAACCGCGCTCCATCAAGTTAATTGATGATGTCATGGCTGCTGACCGCTTAATCGGGGTGGTGACAACGACCAATATTGATAACGAAAATCCAAAACCGGATGAACTCTACAAAGTCGGCACACTGGCTACAATTCATCGTATGTTCCGTGCACCAGACGGAACAATCCGCCTTGTAATTCAAGGGTTGTCTAAATTCCGTATTTTAGACTTCACGCAAGAAGAACCATATATCAGGGCAAACGTAGCAGATTCTCCTGAACAAACGCCAGAATCGATAGAAATAGAAGCGTTAACAAGAAATGTACAAGATCAATTTCTGCATATCACAGAAATGATTCCTTCTATTCCCAACGAACTGGTCGCTTCAGTTTCTTCATTCGTCGATCCTCTTCAAATAGTCTATACAATCGCAAATTTTCAAAAAATGGAGGTTCAGGATTCTCAAGAATTACTTGAGCTTGATTCTACCGAAGAAAAGCTTAAAAAGCTCGTAAATATTCTCACACGAGAAACCGAAGTGCTGGAAATAGGTCAAAAAATACAAAACGAGGCACGTGGAGAAATCGATAAAGTACAGAGAGAATATTATTTACGGGAACAGCTGAAAGCTATCCAAAAGGAATTAGGTGAAAACGACGAACAAGCTCAAGATGTTGCTGAGTTCCTAAATAAAATTGAAACCGCCTCCATGCCGGAAGAAGCCGATAAGCTCGCACGCAGAGAACTGGACCGTCTTTCTCGCTTACCAACTGCTGCCGCAGAATATGGTGTCATTCGCACCTTTGTAGAATGGCTTGTTTCTCTTCCCTGGAATAAAGCTAACAAAGACAACCTTGACATATCGCACGCTCGCAGTGTTTTAGATAGTGATCATTATGGACTTGAAGATGTTAAAGAGAGAATCCTTGAATTTCTGGCTGTACGAAAATTAAGACGCGACCGTGTAGGTTTATACGAAGAAGAAAGTGCCAGCGACATTCACCGTAATCGAGAAGGTGTTATTCTTTGCTTTGTTGGCCCTCCGGGTGTAGGCAAGACTTCATTGGGGAAATCGATTGCACGAGCACTGGGCAGAAAATTTATTCGTATTTCATTAGGTGGTTTGCGTGATGAAGCAGAAATTCGTGGCCATCGACGGACATATATTGGTGCGATGCCTGGACGTATCATTCAATCTCTAAGGCGAATTGAATCCAAAAATCCTGTCTTCATGATGGATGAGATCGATAAATTGAGTTCGGATTTTCGAGGCGACCCTTCATCCGCACTACTTGAAGTTCTTGACCCCGAACAGAATTTTGAATTTCGAGATAACTATCTCGAAGTCCCATTTGATTTATCTCAGGTTATATTTATCACTACTGCCAACCAACTCGAAACAATCCCCTTGCCACTTCTGGATCGTATGGAAATTATTCGCATATCAGGCTATACCGATCGAGAAAAACTTCATATTGCTGAACGCTATCTTATTCCCCGCCAATTGAGGGAGAATAGCCTAGGTATTTCCGAGGTGAATTTTACTGAAGATGGTATTTTGGCCATCATTCATCTCTATACCCGTGAATCTGGTGTCCGGAATCTTGAGCGTGAGATTGGTTCAATTTGCCGGAAAATTGCTACCTTGATCACTGAGGGAAAATTTGATAATGGTATTGTCGATAATAATCGGGTTTTGGAATTGCTTGGAAAACCAAAATTTCAGGAAATCGAAGAAATTATTCATCGCACGACAGTTCCCGGCGTTGCGACCGGGCTAGCCTGGACACCTGTTGGTGGTGAGATTCTTTTTATAGAGGCAACAAGCATGCCTGGTAGTAAATCCTTTTTGGTAACAGGCTCGATCGGAAAGGTGATGCAAGAATCAGCTCAAACAGCATTATCACTCGTTCGCTCTAAGGCGAACGAGATGGGCATAGACCCTGAAGTCTTCAGTAATCATGATATTCATTTACATGTTCCCGCTGGAGCTCAACCCAAGGATGGTCCATCCGCCGGTGTCACCATGGCGACTGCATTAGCATCTCTGTTTACTGGACGCCTGGTAAAACCTCAAATTGCCATGACGGGCGAGATTTCTCTCAAAGGGCAGGTTCTTCCGGTTGGCGGCATAAAAGAAAAATTGCTTGCCGCCCATCGTGCCAAGGTAAAAACAATTATCATGCCGGAACAAAACAAAGTAGATTTGGATGAAATTCCGGAAGAAGTAAAACAGGAAATAAATTTTGCCTTTGTGGAAAACATAATGCAGGTTTTTGACGCTGCACTAGAACCAAAACCCGATAATATAACCAATGAACAGTAAATTTGGAAAAATATTGATTATTGATGACGATAGAACAATGTCAAAATTGCTATCAACACTTTTTGAAATTGAGAATTTTACCGTGATCAATATTAATCCAACACGTTTCAGCACAATTTCTGATCAAATTGAGATTATTCAGCCCGATATTATTATTATGGACATTCATCTAAATGGTAATAATGGCCTTGAAATATTAAGAAATCTTAAATTAAATAACATAACGAAAAATTCTAAAGTGATTGTTTGCTCTGGCGACAATCAAATGGAAGAAGCCATCAAGGCTGGAGCCGAAGTTTTTTTCTTAAAACCTTATATGCCAAGTGATTTACTCGCCAGCATTCATTCATTATTAAAAACAAATGGAGAAGAATTTGTCAAATAACACACAAAACCCAAAACCAGGCTGGTATTGCGTGGATTTACATAATCACACACCTGCCTCAACAGATTATCAACAACCTGATGTCAAAATGATAGAAATATTACAGCGGGCAGAAGCACGTGGGCTTGATGTGATCGCCATTACTGATCACAATACAGTAGCGGGATATAGAAAAATGATGGAGGAAATTCGTCAGCTAAATCTCTTGAAAGGTTTAAACCGCTTATTGCCGGAAGAAAAAAGGTTACTCGATGAATATGATCGCTTGTTTTCTAAGATTTTGGTCTTGCCGGGATTCGAGTTTACAGCCACATTGGGCTTTCATATTCTGGCAATATTTTCACCCGATAAATCCATCCGCGAGATTGAACATTTACTACTCTCTTTAAATATCGCACCCAACCTTCTGGATGAAGGATCCCAAACTGTTGGAGCCACGACGGATGTCGTAGCAGCCTATAAGTTAATCAACCAATCCGGCGGATTGGTTATTGCCGCCCATGCCAACTCCTCCAATGGAGTTGCTATGAGGGGTTTCAATTTCGGAGGTCAAACCAAAATTGCCTATACGCAGGATCCAAATCTTCATGCACTCGAAGTGACTGACCTTGAGCAAAAAGGAACCCGCACTACTGCAACTTTTTTCAATGGAACCAAACCGGAATATCCACGCAGAATGCACTGCATCCAGGGTTCTGATTCCCACCGCCTGACCACCGATGCAACTCGCCGAAAAAACCTGGGAGTTGGTGATCGAACCACAGATATTTTACTTAAGGAAAAAGACTTCCAATCCATTATGGATGTCTTTAACAGCAATGATTTTTCAAAAACACGCCCGCATCGCTCCAATGCAGAACCTTCATACAATTTTGTGATCACCGCTCAAGAAGAAGGCGCCAATATCATTCAGGATTTCCATGAAAGTATGACGGTTCGTGGCGGAAAGCTATACGCAGTTTTGGCGGATATATGCGCATTTTCCAATACAAATGGTGGCACACTATTTGTTGGTTTGAGCGCAGATATGAAAAAAGGAATCGTCGGATTAAACGATGTAGAAAAAAACGTAGCATTACTGGAAAAGGAAATCTCAAACCGCATCAGCCCACCACTGAACTGTAAAATTGATGTGCACGAATTAAATGGTAAGAAAATAGTTCGCATTTTGGTTCCACGTGGAGAAGATCCCCCTTATTCATTGGATGATTATAAAATTTATATTCGTGAAGAAACTGAAACCAACCTTGCCGTCCGTGACGAAATTGTCAATTTGGTAATGCGTGGAAAGCACCTTGCCCAAGCTCAAAAAACAGAAGTATCAGAAACGGTTAAATCCTCTTCGCCAACCCCGGAGAAAGCTATCGAAACCGATGAAAGAGCAGCAATAGATCCTCAAACCGGTATAGAGTTGTTTCTTCCTGAAGAACGCAATGGCGTGCGCTATTTTACCGTGCGGGATTTACGGAATGGAAATATCGTAAACAACGTTACGCAGACATCTGCACGTCGATTGTGGCAATATGCTATTAAGCGTTACAACGATATGATTGACAAGGACGAACACCCAAAAATTAAGTGGTTGGGTAATTTTGGCTTATGGCGTAAGTATAAAGGCCGCAATATAGATATTTATGATTTAGTTTTCAAGGAAGACGAAAAGCTGCGTTATTTTTTTGGCGTCACGTCGATTGGATTACATGGAAATTGGAAAGTTTTGACGGGTGAAAAGGAAGATTGATGGCAGAAATACATGCTGCCGTGTTAACTGTTTCTGACAGATCATTTGCAGGTACACGCGAAGATTTTTCAGGTCCGGCAATTATTGACTTGTTAAAAACGCAGGGAATTGAACTAACCCATTATTCAATTGTTCCCGACGATAGGGAATCCATAATTTCGCAATTAAGCGATTGGATTAATGAGGGGAGTTCAAATATCATCTTTACAACTGGGGGGACAGGTTTTTCACCTCATGATGTTACGCCTGAGGCTACGAAAACAATTATCGAGCGCGAAACGCCCGGTATCTCAGAATTCATACGAGCAAGAAGTGCAGAGAAAACTCCACATGCGATATTGTCACGTGCGGTTAGCGGTATTTGTAAAAATTGTTTAATTATTAATTTGCCTGGTAGCCCAAAAGCTGCCTGCGAAAGCGTACAATTTATCTTTCCAGTTCTTCCCCATGCAATTGAACTACTTCTCGATCAACCTGATTCGGAAAAAAATCATTAAGCTCAAAGTATTTTAAAATTACAAATAATTTTATTAAAGCCATTTGTGCCCAAAGAGAAACAATTCTGCCTTGATATTGCGATTTAATGAAACAAGGTTTGTAATTTCTCGGCAATGTTGTCACCATATCTTATATTTACATGAGGGAACGGAATTTGGGCACTTGCGGGGGTTTCTGCGGCTTCAGAAAAATTTGCATCGAAAGAATTAGAATCGATATTTACCATGACAGGATTCAAGCGTTTGCGAAGCAGAACCTCAATACCGATTTGATTTGAACTTACAGGTGCTGCAGAAACGAGAAATACTGTGCTACCTCTGGGAATTTGCGACGAAAGCGATTCGATTAGACCGCCCAATGGCATTTTCCCTTTCCCCTCCAGGAAAGCAAGAGTATCCATAATTTTGCCAAATTGCCGTTCACCCTTTTCACCAGCCAAAATTATCATTCGTTGATCAGCGCTAGCAAAACCAACCGCTTTATCTGTTTTTGTAAAATAATTGGCAAGCGTAGCACAAATACTGATTGCATACTCAAATGTGCTAACGGGTAATTTAAATTGCTCCTGATCTCTCCAGGCCCAAAATGAATCAGCTTTATTTACTTCAAGATCTAGTTTCTTTTCATAATGGAAATTGGCATTCGAATCTAATAGGATCCAAGTGTCACCTTGTGGATCTTGTTCAAATTCTTTGACCATAAAATGACCGCGTTTGGCACTGCTTCGCCAATGGATACGATTTAAAGGATCTCCCGGTTGATATTCTCTCACCCCGGCAGCAATTGAGGTCGCTTGAAGACTTTTTTGCCGAACAGTTTCTCCACCAATATACAAACCTATAGGTTGCTTAATTTTTTCAATATTCTCAAAATAAGGTAAAACAACCAGGGTTTTGTCACTTTCAAATACTTTCTCAGAAAGAAACATTCCAAAAGGATCTCCCGACCTTAAGAGCGTTGGACTCATTGTATACGCCCCACGTTTGATCAATAGTGTCCGTGATACATAAAAGCGATCCTGACGAGGACTTATTTGCGAGAGTACTTTTGATCCTGTATTGCCGGGTAAACCGCTTAAATCCTCAATTTCGACCCATAGACGCCATAATTTTGATTGGTTGACCACATCAAAACGTTCTTCGAACATATTTCCAACCGGTAATCGCAGGACTCTCTGCCTTCTCAAAACAGCAATTTTCTTTGTTGCAATCAATGTCCAAAAAAAGTTAACGATGATCAATAAGAGAGCCAGTATTGCCAAACGATAAAAGACAATGCGGGAATCCGGAAAATTTGAAAACCGGCCGGCATAAATGGCAATGAATAGAGACACCAATGCAATTGAAATAAATACCCAAAATGCTTTACGAATTTGCATATTGTTAAATCGGATTAAAATCCCCACCAGGCACGGAAACTGAATTAATTACCTCGGTGATAATTTGTTCAGAAGAAAGGTTGCGCAGGCGAGCTGCAGGTTGAATAATCATACGATGGCCCATTACAAAACGTGCGAGAGTTTTCACATCATCCGGCAATACATAATCCCGCCCAGAAGTGGCCGCGCGAGCTTGACTTGTGCGATACAGCCCCAAACTTGCCCTCGGACTGACACCAAGGTAAACATCAGGATGAACTCTGGTTGCCCTTGTCAATTCAACAATATACTTCTTAACCGCCGGTGAAATATAAACTTCTTTTATTGCATCTTGCATTTGCAATATTTCTGTTTCAATTGAGACAATTTCCAGTGAATCGATTGGGTGTTGGATTTTCTGTAAATCCAGGATCTCCATTTCATCATTGAATCCGGGATAGCCAATTTTTATTTTCATAATGAAGCGATCCAATTGTGCTTCTGGTAATGGAAAGGTACCTTCATATTCAATCGGGTTCTGAGTAGCTAAAACCATAAACGGTCTGGGAAGAATATAGGTGATTCCATCCACTGATATCTGGCGCTCCTCCATAGCTTCTAATAATGCAGATTGGGTTTTCGGAGTAGCCCTGTTGATTTCATCAGCCAGGACAATTTGGCTTAACAAAGGCCCGGGTCTAAACTCGAATTCGCGGGTGTTTTGATTAAATATCGAAACACCAGTAATATCGCTGGGCAACATGTCAGGGGTAAATTGAATCCTCGTAAATGAGCAGCCAATTGATTTTGCCAAACTTTTCGCCAACATTGTCTTTCCAACTCCAGGCACGTCATCAATTAATAAATGCCCCTGGCTTAACAAAGCTATAACAATATTTTCTAAAACTTGCTTTTTTCCAACAATGACTTTTTCAAGATTCCCAATAAGCTTCTCAGAAAATGCGATAACATCAATATTTGAATTATTCATAAAGTCCCTTTTCATACCTTTTCCGAATCCTGATCGAAAATTTATTTGTTGCCAGAAAAATAATAATAAGCAGTATTGTTGTAATTGTAATTACCCAGCCGAGCTTAAACGAGATTGGTTCATATTTGACTTCTAGAGTATGCGATCCTGGCGGTAATTTAATTCCCTGAAACAGAAAATCAGTTCTTTCTATTGCCAGCTTTTGTCCATTTTCAAGTTGCGCTTTCCAACCGGGATACCAGGTCTGTCGAATCTCCAACCAACCTTCCTGACTGCTGTCGTAATTAATCCTCCAATAGCCATCCTTATAAAAAATACTTGTTATACCATTTAAATTTGTTGTAAATTGATGATTAACATTCGTATTGAATGCATCTCCAATCAAAAAAATACATCTTTTTTCTGGATTTGTTGAAATATTGTATAAGATAGCCGGCAAGGTCTCGTCTGATGGGATTTCAACTTCACAACTGTACCACTGCACAATTTCTAAGGGCTTAAAATCGATGGCTTGCAATCCAGTTTCCGAATCTGTATCTAACTCCAATATTGTGGAAACACCAAAAAATTGCAAAATCGTATTCCTCTCAGCTTTGTTTAAAGTCTTCAACCATTTCATAAACTGATCAAAATACCGAGGAACAAATGGGTCAAAATTGTTTACATAGCGGATATTCTCTCCCAGCAAATTCGTATTTGGTACATATTTCGGGAACATATTCTCAGGGTCATCTAACAATTGAAATCGGTCGAAACGAAAATAACGGTTGAATTTTAGGAATTCTTCCGCGTCCTGATCCAGATAAAACAATTGGTTTCTTTCAACCTCAGGGTTAAAGGTTTGATTCGCTTTAAAATAATCCGAGTGAATGAATTGTCCATAAGGAAAATTGATCAGAAGAAGATCAATCATGAAAACAATCAGAAAAGAAATGGAAACCCAATGTTCGTTTTGCCTAACCGCGAGTGATTTCAAGATTGTCATAACGCAAAACAACAAAATTAAACCAGCACTATAGATAATGGATATGCGAATTTCTGCCGCTAACTTCCCCATAAACGGCTCTGAGAATAAACCTGCAACCAACACCGCCAGGCCTACAGCCCCAATCAAACCGGTCTTTCGGATATTAAATTGCCGAAATTGCCAATAATCGAATGCAAATGCGGTGAAAATTGTGAGAGCTAGAGAAAAGAACAACAAAAAGCGGCTGGGAGCTTGAAATAGACGCAAAGCAGTGGTGTGGTTATACAAAAAAGGGAAAAGTACAAAATTTTTGCCAAGTGCCAATAAAAAAGAAAGAACAGCGATCATTGCAAGAAGCACCAGATATCTGTTTCTCTGCGAAAATTCTTTTTTGGACAAACGAGTAAGTGAAATTAATAGGACCACAATCAAGAGAACTGCAAACACACCATGATAAATCTGGTCCTCCCAAAAGGTTCCTCCGCCAAAAAAGCGATTCAAGCCTGGGTTTCCCAAAAAATTTCCAAAAAATAAAGTGATAATTCTCCAGGGCCAGAAAGAAAAATTTGCTGCATATTCATAACCGATTTCGTTGCTGCGTTGTGATTGCAAAAGGTATTCAAGAGTTGGTATCAATTGTATGGCTGCCAGTCCCAGTGCAATCAGAATTGCAATTGAAAATGCCAAAAGAGAATTAAACATCTTTCTGATGGGTTTTAATATCGGAAAAATGAGAAATATCCCCCCCAGTACCAGTGTATAAAGACTGGTTTGAGCATGACCACTTAATAGCTGCATTGTCACAAAACATGCAAGCAATAATGTTACTCGCCAATTCACGCGATCATAATTTTCTCGAATTTTCAAAATCGCATATAAAATCCATGATATCCAGGTAAAAGACCAGACCATACTGATGAACGAAATTCTGCTGATGATGTAACCTGAGAAAACCCACATGAATCCGCCTAATAATTGACTTAATTCGGTCATTTTTAATTGCTTAAGGAAAAGACTCATTCCAATTGCAGCCAACATTACATGTAACAAATATAACCACGTAAATCCGTAGGCCAGGCCAGTAATCCCAGATAGCTTATAAAATATTATTAGAATCCAATTGAGTGGATAAAATATTGCCGATTGATAATTTGCCATTAATGGGGAACCAAATCCATTCCATGCATTCCAGAGTGGGAATTCACCTGCAGTAATGCGTTCAATCGCAAATTTCATCCAAGGAATAAATTGGAGGGTTGTTGTTCCCCAATAAAGAACTTTTCCATCAAGAAACGTTGGCAGATAAACAATTAAAATAACAATCACCAACGAAACTTGAACTCGAAATTTCTTAAAATACATTTTCAAAATTCACCCGCCAGCAATAGTTTAAATACGCGATAATCATTATTTTCAAAGAGCAATTCTGAGTTACGGTACCACCAGGACTCTGAATCTATTTCGTATGATTTTGGAAAAATGATGTAACGTACCCAAAATTGTTTCAGAAATTGATCGTTAGAGCTTAGGTTTTCTTGATCAAAAAATTGTGTGACGAACTTCTGAATTTGATCCAGATTTTTGCTTTCCGGACCATGTCCAGTAATCACTCGGACAGGAATATAGGCTGGTAAAACATTGCTAATATCATATGGCGCTAAGACCACATCTTTTTTTTCACAATCTTCACCAATCGCTTGAACGGTTTCAATGACTGATAATGGTTGATAAATTGGTTGGTGCAAATTTGTTACAGACAAAAGTGACCCGCTGTACAAGAAAATTGTTGAAAGGCATGTAAAAACAATAACCAAATTACGCCAGGTAGGTTTCTTTATTTTTCCAATGATGATTGAAATAAAAATTGAGAGAATCACCCAATAACCATCGGAAAGACGGCGTTGAAGATTAATCGGGAAATAAACCAAAACCGGTAACAATATCGCCCAGCTTAAAAGAAATATTTTTCTCTGAATTTCAGATCGCCACTTCCACATGACAAAAACGAGACAGAGAAATCCAATCCCATAAGCCCACAGAAAATCAATCGGGGGAGGAGATTTGATAATGTTCTGGCCTTCCCAGGCGCTTAGATATGGATCAAAAATAAACATGTAAGTGTTATAAGCAAAAAACGGGAATGGAATAAGGAAAAAATATAAATTTTCTTTAATTGTCACAATCAGCAGTATTTTCCTGAATTTTAAAAACTCAGCCAGCTTCCATGCAAAAATGATCATCCATGCCAACGGAATAATTAAAGGTTGAAAAAAACCAGCCAAAAGCAAATAAATACCTGCGGAAACTCTCCGGTCCAGCTGAAATATATCAATCCCAGGTTGCAATAGCATTCTAAAAGCGCGCAGCATCAAACCACGTGCAAACAGTAAATGTGGTAATCCAAAAATTGACAAAAAACCAAAAGCTTCAGGCGAATAAAATTCTAATGGAAGTCTTCCGTTAAAAAGTATAACCAACCAGCCCAGGCCTCCACCTACACTCGAAATAATCACGGCAATTTTCGCGAGATTTGATGATGGTATGAAAATTTTTGCAAATCGGTAAGTCTCTGTTATCAAAAACAAGATTCCAACCCAGCGAAAGATTTGAAAGATTGAAATTAATTGAAGGTGTAATTCAGGTGTGTGGGCAAGCTTACCAAGAAGATAATAAGGCAGAAACGCAAGAAAACCATTTTGTGGATATGCGCTATAAGGAGTTCGGAAAAGCCAATCACCAGCTGAACCGCTTAGCATTTTTGCTATGTAAGAATTTCCATCTTCTACCCCGAATAAGAACCCACTAAATTGAAAAGAAGTGCCGCGCGCAAGGTCGAAGCCAATCGATATCGGCACAGTGGTCAGCACGATTAAAAATGCAGACCAAATTAAAAGCCATTGTTGGTCCTTATTTTTTGCGTTCACGCCTGACCTCACGAATAATCAAGATGACAACGGCCAGAAGACTAAAGTATTGAATAATGAATCCATAAGCAACCAATCTTGGTTTGTAAGTAAAGACAATATTATGATCCCCTGACGGCACTTCAATAGCACGAAATATACCTTCCTGTACAACAGCAGTCTTCATTCCATCAATAGAAGCTTCCCAACCAGGATAGAAAATTTCTCGAAGAATTAATCTTCCCCCACTTTGAGTGTGTAAAACAATTCGATTGGGTTCAAAACTTAAAAGATCAACCATTGAATTGTTATTTTGGAAAAAAGCAATAGCTGGTTCAATATTAAATTCATAAAGATATTTCTCTGAAATAATTTTGGCGCTGGAAAAACCCGGGCAATGATCCAACGTGAAATCGGATATGACATAAACAACATTCAACGCCCTCAATTTTTCAACTTTAGGACATGAAGAACGATTATCGCTGGCCGGATTGCCGCTCTTAAAAGGTGGTAATGTGACACTATAACCATTATTTTTGATCCCTGAAGTTAGTTCAAAGAAATCCACATAGTAAGAAAGCTGCATTGGGTCAATACCATTTATTTGATTAATCCTCCAATATGCCCCTTCTTCCTGGCTGATGCTGTAACTCGGTGTGTAAATTCGTGCAAATTCCGGTATCGATTCCAATTTGTCCATAAGGGGGGCTTTATTGTTGAGGTGATTTATTGCATTTTTGGGTTGTAAATTAATGAAATTAATCCCAGACAGATCAATGAATAATAATAACCCGAGAAAGATCGGTACCAAGTTCAATTCCATTTTTTGGTGGATAACCAAACCCAGGCTAATCGTTCCTAAAAGAAAGAACGTAAGACTCCATACGATTGTCCACGCCAATTTAGACGTTACTAAATAAGCACCGGCCGCGAATAATACCAGGAATACAGTCACAGGTACGAGAAAAAAGAAACGATCAAATTTATACCCTTTTGGATTAGAAAGAAAATAATCAATAATAAAAGCTGAAATAACAGCAAAAGAAAAAACTGTAAGGAACGCAAACCTGCTGGGAACGCGTAAAAGAGAGATTCCTGGAATTTCAAAGAAATATTTTAACAAAGGAATTTGACTTCCAAATGATAACAGCATAGCAACACCGGCAACCCAATACCAAAAACGAATTGGTTTGTTCTCTTGAACCAAAACTAAGCCTAAAATGACCATTAATATAACCACGGCGGATGGGTAAAGAACCCATTCAGCCAATCCCCCAGAGTTCGGGATTACAAGCCCGAGCAAATTTGCAGTATTCAACGCATAAACTGAACGTTCCGCTAAGGTAAGCGAATATCTGGAAGTATATTGAACGTATTCTATTAAAGGCAGCCACATCGCACTTGATGTCAACAATCCTATCAAACCGGAAATCAAGCTGGTTTTAAATTTTTGAGATAGTTTTCCTTCATGAGTGAACAGATAGGCTAACCACAACATGCCAGCAGGAACACCCCAACGTGCATCTGCACAAATGATAAAACCGATTACCATCCCCGCAAGAAATCTATATAAGCTCGAATTTCGAGCACCAATCTTTTTTGTGAAATAAAACAACCAGGGAGTCCAGAAATATGCATAGAGGAAGCTTAAATGTCCTGCGGCAAAGTGGGCAAAGACTTTCGTTGACAGAACCAAAGCAATTGCACCAAAAATGGATCCATATTGAGAACGTCCTTCTGCGCGCAAGAAAAAATACATTCCAAAAGCCGCCATTGTCAGATGCAGAATAAAGACGATGTTAATTCCAGCCGGTAAAGGAAACAAAATCGCGATCCAACCCCAAATATACGCAATCCCTGATAGAGGGTTTGCAGAGAAAGGATAGCCAGATTGGATTAAATTTGACCATAAAGGAATTTGGTGATCATTAATTATCCCATTCTGAAGTTGTAAAAGATTCGGAAAATGACTGATCGGTATATCCGAAAATCCGGAACCCGGCAAATAAAAGAAATCATTTAAATGGACCAGAATATCAGCTGAAGATATCAAGAGTAAAACAAGCATGACAAGAAAAACAACTTTCTTAGTCATCCGATACCTTAAAGATCTTCACATATTCGTCGGCATATACAAGATGAAATCTGTCCAAGATCCTGAGATTTGATAACGTTTGTTCCTCCAGACCGTAAAATAAATAATCAACCTCCCAAATTTTAATTAGATCCCGGCTCGTTCCGAAAGGTTCTTGTGTCCAAAAATCAGTTACTTGCAACAAAGTTTGATTGGCATTTACAGTTTCAAATGGATGACCATAAACTGTCTTAACAGGCGCTAAAGAAGGTAACAACAAACCAGTATGTGGCCCAGAAAATACAACCGACTCCGGTTCAACTGAATTTGACATCCAAGTTGCAGGTTTTTCCAGGTAAGTTGGCAAAAAAAGGTTCTCGTTTCGGGTTTTGATGGCATTGATGGAACCTGTCAATACGAAAAGTGATGAAGGAAGACCCAAAAGCGTAATTAATAATACGATTCTGATCTTGATCCTTTCATTTGTAAATTGGTCAATTTGAAAATAGCGGTTTAAAAATAAGAAAAAAAGGGCAGCGACAGGTATATAAAAGCCAACCATAAATCGTCTTTGCAGATTAAGCGGTAAATACAATAAGATGATTGTTGAAAATATCCAAATCGCTAAAGTCGTTTCCAATGAAGTCAATCGAAATGGGCCCCGTATCCTTATCAAGAAATACATCCAAACCAGCCCGATTAGAAATGGTGAAAATGAAAATAAAAAATTAAGTATCGTTGGTGCTGGGGTAATATTTTGGGCATTCCAACCGCTTAACAACAAATCGTTTTTTATTGAGAGGAACTGATAAAGAACAACCGGCAAACTGAATGCAGCCGCAATAGCAAAGTCAATGATTTCTTCCTTCGCGCCTTCCTCCCGATGAATTATCACCTGGCTTAAAAGAATAATCAGGATGATCACTACTGAAAATGGAGAAATATTCGCAAGAACAAAACCAATTAAACCAAACGATGCCTTGTGCCACCAATGCTTTACAGGCGTTAAACCAAAAATAAGCGCTAAAAGTATTAATGCAATGCTCAGAGGAAAATGTGGGTTTGAAAGTGCTGAAAGGAAAGGAAAAGCCTCTGCAACCCAAAAATCTGCTGGCAAATCACCTGAGATCAAATAAAGCCAGCCCAGCCCCCCACCGAATAATAAGATGAATACAATAAAGAATTTTAGATATGCGAGTTTAATTGGCATTAATTTAACGAATTTAATTATCACAAAAAACATAAAAACAGAAGATAGGATTCTTGCAGTGTGAAAAACCCATAAAACAGGTAAATGAAAAAGTTTAGCAGCATGACCCAATAATAAGTAAAAAATGAATAATAAGACCTTGCCGTTGCTGGCTGAAGTGTAAGGAAGCTGATAAAACCATTCGCCAGCATAACCTTGCTGCATTTTAGCAAGGTAAGTATTCCCGTCGATTGGATTCAATAAAAATCCGTTGAAAACTTGATCTTTATTATTTGATAAGAACCCAAAAACGAAGGGAGAAATAAGAACGGTTAACCAGAATAAAAGCAAAAGGACTTTATTACGGTTCATTGAATTCGAGTATACATGAACTGAATAAAAATCTCAATTTCGATCTCCAAATCATTCACTTGACTTGCTTGTATACATGACCACATCTATAATCAAGATTATGAGCCAACGTGGATTTTTATATAGCCTGCAATTAATAGATTCGCAAATTGACAAAATTCTTGATCGCATCAATGTGATTAACACCAGAATTCAAGACAAAGAGCTGGTTACCAATGCGCAATTCGTAAAAAACGAGGCAGAGCAAAAGGCGACGAAAAAACAATCAGAAATTCGAAAACTGGAAGATCAAATCAACTCAATTGTTTATAAAAAGAAGGAGAGTGAAAAAGAACTCTATGGGGGAAAAATTAAGAATCCGAAGGAATTACAATTATTACAGGAAGAGATATCATCGCTTAAAAATAGAATTTCACAATTAGAAGATGAATTGTTTAATCTAATGATTGAAAATGAGACCCTCGAGCATGAATTGCAGGCAGCTGAAACAAATCTACTAAAAATTACAACTGACAAAGCCGCTGAAGTTGCCGATTTGGAATCTGAAAAAACGCAACTTCTAACTGAGTTGAATGTCTTGAAAATCGAAGAGGAACCTATCCAAGCTCATATTGATTCCGATTTGTTAAATAAATACCAGAAGCTAAGAATTTCAAAAAATCGTTTGGCTGTTGTAATTGTTGAAGAAAACGCTTGCAGCGGGTGTGGCAACAGCCTTACCCTGGCAGAATTGCAGAAGATAAAATCACCGATCGATGAATATTACTGCCCGGTTTGTAAACGCATATTGTATTATGGGTAATTTTAATGCTTAACTGGTTAAAACACTTTCAACTCGAAAGAATTTCTTTCTTTATAGGGTTTTTGACGGCTTCACTTTTTTGGTGGTTATTTGTTAAAACCAAGAAATGGTGGCCAGAAATTACCAATTCTCTCAAAAATATGAGCGAAAATATTCGTCGCAACCAATCGTATGGATTGGTTATTGCTCTTCGGAAAGATGTTATCAAGCGTTCACAATCAAATCACATTGGGGCAAAGCTCTTCCGTCTAAACGAAATTCTTGTAGAACCATCATTTCTTATACCTCCCCATTTGAATATCGGTGCTGAAAAATCGCTTTTTCAAGAAGAAGCTGCCAATATGGTAGCGTTTTCTCCAGAATTAACCGTTATTAGTCGCAATTTTTCGGTACCAAAAATAGAAATCTACAACGCAATTCAAAAATATCCACGTATTGCTATCAGTGGGATTCCCGGATCCGGAAAAACATTTACGATGGCTCATTTAGCCAGTTTAATTGCGGAAAAAAATGTTGCTTGTGGAAATTGCAGTGGCAAAACACCGTTTTACTTTCATGTCTATGATACAAGTATGTTACTTTCCCCTAATCATGATTTACCCACCCACATTTATAAAGCAATATCCCCCTATTTACCTTCTTCCCAATTACCAAAACTGGCTAAATTCATTGATCATGAATTAACCAAAGGTAACGCAATCATCATTCTTGATGGATTGGACGAGCTACACGAAAGTGATGCTGACAAGATACTGGAGATGATTGAAAGATCCACTAGCACGTATCCATTCACACAATGGGTACTGTCAACTTCACCTTATTATTTCGGAAATCTGGAACGAATGAATTTCGTTGTTTTACCAATCGCAGCGATGTCTAACGCTGAAATCAATGAACTTCACCAAAAATGGATTTCATTATGGTACCGACACATTTTTGGTGAGGATAGTCAAACACCTTATTATCTTAAACGGGAACTTCTCCTTAATTGGGCGAATTTCACACCGCCGGGCTATACATCTTTGGAAAATACACTTTATATCTGGGGAGCACTATCCGGAGATTTGCGTGGTAATGATACATTATCGATTTATGAAAGTTTGTTCTCACGAATTTTCCAAGCCGGCTATTCTCCGGATGCTTTGGCAGCCTTCGCTTATCAATTTATTGAAGCCGATTCAACAGCACTGCCTGCCAAAAAATCAGAGGGCAGCCTTTCCGAACCGCTGCTTGATTGGGGAATCCTAAGCCATAAAAACGATTTATTGGTGTTTAATTATATTGATCTCCTAACATATCTGGCCAGTATGTATCCGAAACTAAAACATACACCAGAGAAAATCGAACTCCTCGTTCGCAATGCAATCGATTTTTCCTATATGGGATTTTTGTCTGCTCGGAATGCTCAACCCAAATGGGTAGAAAATAGCTTGCAAATAGATCAGGCACCTTTATATTACAACTTAACGACGATCTTCCCCTGGCTACGCCATGCTCCGATTAATACGCCGTGGCGAACCGCTTTATTTAAGACTTTGATCCAATTGATTCAAAACCCAATCACACCAACCGGAATAAAGACCCGACTTTCATCCGCATTTGCTTATGCGAATGACCCTTCTTTGAATGTTTTTTGCAAACAGCTCTTATCACAATCGGATAATAACTACAAAATATTGGCCCTTCTCTTGATTGGCTCCACTTCTGATAATTCATTGAATAATGAAATTATTGCTTCACTTTCGACATCGTCATCACAAATTCAAAAATATTCGGCACTGGCTTTGTCTGTATTTGAAGATGATCAAAGTTATCATGCTCTGGCCTTATTGCTTTTAAACGCTGACGAGGATGTTCGCAAACTGGTAGCAGAAAGTCTGGCGAACATGAAATTACAGGGCATTGATATTTTGAAGGATGCAATTACACTCGAGGATATTTCGGTTCGTCGATCCGCAATTTTTGGACTCGCCCACATTAATGAATTGTGGGCTTATGAATTACTTGGAAAATTATCGATCGAAGATTCACAATGGGTAGTACGAAATGTAGCCCATCAAGCAGTCGAATATTTGGATTCTCAATCACAATTTTCCCCCCAAACAGTAATCCCTCTATATGAAAAAGAATGGTTGATTCAATTCGCAGCTGACCAGAACCTCGGTATTTCACCGGAAATCAACCCGACTCCCTTGTTGCTGAAAGCAATCAATTCCGGTACAGAGCAAGAAAAACTAAACGCTATGGCAGAATTACCATTGTTTATCGAAGGTACCCCGCAGGCCGACATCATACAGTTGGTCTATGATAGTAACCAGCAAATTTCAGAAATGTGTGCCAATATGATTTGGAGAATATACCAATCCGGAACAGAGATTCTTATTGATCAAGCCAGTTTGATTTAACTGATACTTGCCTGTGCGAGAATCTTATTCAGCTCTTCCGGATCGAAGCCATTAATAGTGACGATCAATTTATCATTTTTCCCAGTGATTAATTCGATTTGCTTCTTTTTTACATTGGTTAATCGCAATATTTCCTCGATAATCAATTGGTTTCGAAAGTCTTCCGAAGACCCGGTTGGAAAATAAAATTCTATAATGCCAGTTTTTAAGATCTTTCCAAATCCTAATTTCGTCAAGCTCTGCAAGCATTTCACAGCCACAGCCGTACCACTTCCTGAACCATTTAATTTATCCGGAAATTTCATTTTACGATCCAAATTTCATAAGCACTGACACAAGGAGGATTTCAACAACACGCACTAATAAAACCAGTACAATCGGACTAAAATCAAACCCCCCCAGGGGTGGAACAACTTTACGGATTGGATTTAGAAGTGGGTTGATGAGACCATCAAGTGTTCGCCGTATGGGATGGTATGGGGAAACAAAATAACTCATAACAATAGCTATAATGATTAACCATGTATAAACACTGGCTGTTATTTGAATAATTTGAATAATTAAACCGAGCATTACTTGATTTCCTCACTTGATTAATTTATTTACGACTTCCCATAATTTCAGTCCCTATTCGCAAATAGGTGGCGCCTTCAAAAATAGCGTCCTGGTAATCCTGGCTGGTCCCCATTGAAAGCTCAGGTAGAGACAAAGACCAGAATTGTGAAACCAAATAATCTCGCAATAGCCGCAAACGTTCAAAGTATACTCTGTTTTTGCCGACTTCTTGTGTGAATGGTGGCATTGTCATAAGACCGATTATGTGAATGCCTGGCAAGGATCTCATGGTATTCACACCATCTAATAAGTCTCCCCACCTTGTCTGGTCCCATGCTTGAAAGCCATATTTATCCTCTTCGCCAGACACGTTATATTGTAGTAGAACTGGAATTGGTTGCAGTTGTTCTACCTGAATTCTATTACTTAATTTAAACGCTAGTTTGAGACTATCGAGTGCATGAAAATAATCAAAACCTTGAATCAATAATGGAATTTTTCTGCTTTGTAAATGACCGATCATGTGCCAGGAAACGCCTTGCAAGAGGCCGGTTTCTATCTCTTTCATCTTACCAACAGTTTCCTCCGGATAATTCTCACCAATATGCTTTGCACCGGCCTTAATAACCGCCGAAATTTTTTCTGGTGGCTGCCCTTTGGTCACGACAATTAATTTGACATCTTCACAAGTACGGGAAATCTTATTGCACGATTCTTCTATTTTGGCTTGGGTAATTTGAAACCGCGAATTAATTGGTTCAAGCTCTAATTCAGAAGGTGTTTGCATTATTTAAGACCAATCAGAACGCCAAACCTGCCAGATTGCTTGCCTTCTGCCCGGTAGGAAAACCAATCTTCGATATGACATGCTGTACATATACCTGCCATTTCAATCTGACGAACTCCACTCTGCTCTAACAATAACCGATTTGTAAGCCAAAGGTCAAGAAATATATTGCCTCGGTTTTCAATCAGCACTTCACTCTCAAATTCTGGTAAATTTTTATTGACTTGCATGGTGACTTGTTTGCCAACAATGTAATGATCTTTTCCAATCGAAGGGCCGATCCCTGCAATGATGTTTTCAGGTGCACTCCCAAATTCGCTCATCATCATTTCAACTGATTTTTGCACCACCCGTTTTACTGTTCCCTGCCAACCAGCATGAACAAGTCCAATGGCTTTTATGACAGGATCATACAACAAGATCGGTACACAGTCGGCAAAACGCATTAACAAAGTCACATTTTTTTTATTGGTAATAATTGCATCTGCCTGCTGATGTTTTTCATCTAATTGCCGTGGGTTTTCAGCTTTCACAACTCTATTTCCATGTATTTGCCAAACATCAAAAACAGATTCAACGGTTCGACCCAGAAAATCAAATATCCTTTTGCGATTCTCTACGACATTTTCTCGTGAATCTCCAACAGTTCCACCTAAATTTAAACTGAAATAGGGTTGCGGGCTAACTCCACCATGTCTGCTGAAAACACCATGAACAAGATCTGAATCGGGAAATGAAGAAAATTGAAAATTCTTAATATCTTTTGAGATTCTGATAATCATTTTGATACGAGATTAGAACTCTTTGATTGTTGGTATTCAATTTTTTCAAGCAACATAACTTTCGTTTCATGCATACTTTCTTCTATCAATGGAAAAAGATACCAAGCTGTTGTTAGTCCAAACAATGTGCCAGTAATTGTGCGCAAAAGGGGCGTACTTTCCCTTATTGGAATCCAGGCCGGAAGATTTAACCCCAGGCTGGCAAGCTGAGATGTGCCATCCAAACCAATTGGAATCAGACCAATGATCAACCAGATATACCAGGGCAGCGATTTTAGCCTGCGCCCACTGATAATAAAAACAAGCGTGAATAACAACATACTGGCATAAATTGCAGTATCGCGTTCGCATAAGGCAACTTTATAACCAACTTGATCGTTGCCAATAAAATTGCGAGCTTGACGTGTATCGATTTCACTTTGGCCAGTGATATCCTCGTAACTGAGCACTCCATCGATCCCAGCAATTGCACGAGGGTAAAATGGTTGTTCTCCAAACAAAAACCAGGATCGAAATGCCAATTGATGGCATAGTGGTTTGTAGATTGTATAAATTACTTTTGCAGGCAGCATCGCCCCATTGCGGGCAAAGACTGGTGCCAGAAAAGGTAAACCGACATATAAAGCCAGGAAAAATGTTATTAACCAAATATAATATTTACTAAGCCAGAGTGAGATTTTATCAATTTTAGTGAAATTTCTTCCCTGTTCAATTCTTCTTTTAAAATGCTTATCATCCAATTCCAAAAGCTGCTTTTCACGATCAATGGCTGCCATAATGGTCATTCTTAGTTTCTTCTCATCAATCAACCCCTGCAAGGTATAAGGGCCAATTTTTACCACAGGTATTTCACGACCGTGTTTTTGCAATAATTCTTTCTTCCCCTCAATATCAATAGTAACCAGATCAAAAGAAATTTCCGTTTTTAATTGCGATAATGTTTCAATTATTTGTTGACACGGTTCACAATCAGTCCGAGAGTATACAATAACACTAATCAAGATTCCTCACAAAATTCAAAATTACAAACCCAAATCCACAAAGAAACCAAAGCGGTTTAATTGTTCCAGTACTCCAAAGAAAAGCATGCCGCCCACAATTATCAATATGATACCCATTGCGATTTCAACATAATGCATTGCCTTCCCATACCGCTGCAAAATTTTCGTAACCCATCCAATACCCAATGCTGCAATTAAAAAAGGAATCGCCAGACCTGCAGAATAAGAGGATAGCAATTTCACCCCTGTGGCAATTGAACCCTCATTAATTGCCAATGTTAAGATGGCACTTAAGACAGGACCTACACAAGGTGACCAACCCGCAGAAAAGAAGATCCCCATCAAAAAAGAAGACAGGTAGTTTCTTCCCTTTTTCATGGATGACTGAGCTCTAACATCATATTCCAGAAATGGGATTCGAATTATTCCGGTCAAATGAAGCCCGAATAATATTACAACTATTCCTCCGACTTTGGCCAAGATATCGCGGAGTGAATAAAGTAGCCCACCAATTGCAGACGCGGTTACTCCCAGGGATATAAATACCAGGCTAAACCCTAAAACAAATGCTATTCCATGCGATAAAGTCTCTAATTTTTTGGTGTTATTTTGATTTGCTTTAAGTGCAGCAATTGATTGACCGCTCAAATAGCTGATATAAGCAGGTACCAGAGAAAAAACACAGGGTGATAAAAATGACGCTAATCCGGCTAAAAACGCAAGACCAATAGATACTGACATTTAATTATTACAATTCCTTTACATCTATAATTGTTCCGCCTGGCATAGAAATGGAGATATCACCCGGGTCCATTGAGACATGCGGGTCAGTCCAACGGAAAACCCATTTTGCATCGTCTGGCGCAGCGTTGATACAACCATGCGAACGAGGCGTACCATAATCGTTGTGCCAAAAAGTGGAGTGAATCGCCACACCTGCGCCAGTAAAAAGACAAGTCCACCCGATTCCAGCTAAATCATAACCACCGCCAGTGGAACCGCCACTCATATGAACTGAGATTAATTTTCTCCAAATGGGGTGCGGTCCTACTGGAGTGCCCCACTCTTCGACAAATTCACCGGCAGAATTCCACTTTGCCCCTGATGAAATTTGACAGAAATAAACTTCACGATCATCTTCATAAGCTGTCAATAATTGTCTTTTTGGGGTGACGTCAATTAGGAGCTTTTTGTTCTCTACATCCGGTGAAATAGGTGCCAATTCATTCTCACTTAATGGTCGCATAGCGGCAGCATCAGCCCAAAATATATCACCATATCCAAAGCGTTCATTGAGCCGGTAGCGAACTCTGCCATCCTGACCAACGCGCATATCATCAGCCCAAATTATTTGAGAATAGTACAGTCGTGGATAAAGAGTCTCTTTTAGTGATGGTGATCGCGGTGGGGGATTTTCCTGGTACAGGTCAACAAAAGGTGTGGTCACTTCTACCCACATTCCGTGACCAAGTGAGGACATCGGCAATTCAGAAACGGGCGAATTGATTGTATTTCCTACTGGTTGAAGGGAAGGGGCATAAATATACCCATCCGGAGTTTCTACCCACCGAGCACTGATCCGCCCGCCTGGTATTTCTCCGACAACTTCACGCAGCCAGACTACGATGGCATCTTCATAAAGAACACCCGTTGATTCTGCATTGACTGAAGGGTGTTTTCGTATGTCAACTTTCCCCACACAAACTCGACCCAACCTTTCCGCATCCGGGAAATCGATTGATTGAGCTGCCACAGATAAAAATGGGTGGAGCAAATAAGCTCCGCCAGCAAACAAAACCCCTTTAAGTAAATCTCTCCGGGAAAATTTCTTTGAAAACCAATACATGTCAGTAAGATAATCTCATTATGAAATGTTGTCAACTCTTAATTGTGGAAAAATGCTTTGAAATTCACTTGAAAGGATTAATTCTTTGACGATTTCTATTTCTGGGCCCCAAAGCGCATCTCCCGCTTGGTAGGGAATCCTTTCGCGAATTATTTCATAAGCGAGTGCGGTTCCTGACCCGAGATTTGCAAAAGGCAATTTCTTTTTGCGCAAATCAATGGCCCGCGCTGCTGTATACATTTCAATCGCGATCACATGAAATGCATTTTGAATAATCTGATAAGCATGCCGGGCTGCTGTCATTGAATTGGCATTATGATCTTCCTGATCTCCGCTTGTTGGGAGGGAATGAACACTATCCGGATTAGCCAGCGAAGAATTTTCAAGAACCAGGCTAGCTGCAGTGTACTGCGGCATCATCAATCCTGAATTCAGACCCGCTGCTTTTTCACTATCCACCAGCATTGGTGGCAAGCCTGCATTTAAATTTGCATCTGTCATGCGATTGATACGTCTTTCGGAAATGGCAGCCACCTCTGCGACGGCAATGCTCAAAAAATCAATGCTCATTCCAACTGATTCACCATGAAAGTTACCGCCTGAAATCGCCCGGTCAGGTTCAAACAATAATGGATTGTCAGTGGCGGCATTTATTTCACGCTCGATAATCAGATTGACGAACTCAAGCGTGTCTCTGGCAATACCCTGTACCTGAGGTGCACATCGCAATGAATAGGCATCTTGTACCCGTCCAGCCGCATCGATAAATTGTGAATTTTTTATCAGATTTCGAATATTCTCGGCAACTAACATTTGCCCAATCTGACCTCGGGCAGCATGGATGCGATGATCAAATGCATCGCTGCAACCCAGCATTGCTTCAAGACTCATTGCCAGAGAAATTTCTGCTAAACTAAACAGCAGCCTGGCGTCATTAATGCATAAAGCTGCGATAGCTGCAGAAAATGTAGCACCATTGTTAATCGCCAAACCTTCTTTTGGCCCAAGAATTATCCGTTTTATGCCTGCAGATGACATAGCTTCTTTGCCACTTAATATGTGTCCACCATATTGCGCTTTTCCAGAATCAGAGTCAAGATCTTTTTGATCCGTAGTAAACACAAGCGCCAGATGAGAAAGTGGCCCAAGATCCCCCGATGAGCCCAATGATCCTTGCGAAGGAATGACTGGGACCAGGTCTTTATTTAACATTTCCAGCAAAGTCACTACGACATCACGACGCACACCAGAAAAACCTTTCGTCAAAGTATTTGCGCGTACTAACATGGCAGCCCGAACGATTTCTTTTTCCAAAGGTGCACCGGTTCCAACTGCATGACTGAGAATTAAATTACGACTCAATTGCGCTGAATCTTTTGAATCGATTCTTGTATCAGCAAAAATGCCAAATCCGGTATTTATTCCATAGACAGGTGAGCCGGTTTGAATTATTCGCTCTTTGAGATTGTAAGAGCGTATCAAGTTATGTTCTCCATCTTCCGAAATAGAGACTTTCTCATGGTTCCTTGCAACCCTTGTTATTTCGTCTATTGAAAGATGATGCCCATCAATTTTTGCCATTTGATATCCTTTTTTTAAAACAAGAGCAATCCCAAAAGTATAGAAATTAGAGGTACTGTCAAGTTATCCATGTCATAAAAGGGGATGGATTCGACAATCGTAGCAACAAAATTGATAATTATGAGGTTAAATAAAATCAATAATGAATTAATTCCATACTGATAAACCTGATTGAAAATCAAACCAATGGCCAATGAGAAAAATAAACCTCCAAAAAACATCGCCACACTTCCGCCTACGGACTTGTCAGGTGCCCAAGGCAATTTCGGTGTTTTTATTCGGCGTCCGACTACATCCGCCAGTCCATCCCCTCCACATAATATCATCAGAGCCGTTATGCCCACTAAAGAATCACGCCAAAATAAAACAGTAGCTGCTACAAAAACAATTCCATAAATGAGTGGTCCTTTGAGAATCTCTCTGCGGTTACCCGTCCTCGATAGAGAATCAACCGAAGATTGATCTTTTATAATACCGACACCAATCAGAAAAAATTGGATTGTAATTAATAATGGAATTACAGCAGCAAGATAACGTGAGTAAACGGATTCCGGGAAGAGGAGCCAACCCAGGACAAAAATTGGCCCTGTTCCAATGTGTACCAATTTTCTACTTAGCTTGTTAGAGATTATATTTTTGCTTGCAAGGAAATTATTTAATCGCAGCCAGGCAACTGAAACAATCGTTGTTAGAATAAAAGCAACCCATATTGACATATAACCTCACCGTTTATTCGGTTCTTTTTGATGTTCGTTGAACTTCTCTTTCCTGGTCACGTTTTGCGATACTTTCCCGCTTGTCGTACAACTTTTTACCCTTTGCAGTTGCAATTTCTAACTTCGCCCTGCCATTCTTAAGATAAAGTGAAACCGGAATAATTGTCACCCCTTTTTGGCGAACCATATTCCACATTTTCAGAATCTCTTTTTTATGCAGGAGCAGCTTTTTCTTGCGTTTGGGATCATGATTGAATATACTGGCAGCATCATAGGGAGCAATGTGCGCATTTACGATCCAGGCTTGGTTATTTTCTATTTGAATAAAGGCTTCATTAATACTTACTTGCCCGGCGCGAATTGATTTTATTTCGCTTCCCCTCAATTCCAATCCCGCCTCATAACGATCAAGCAAGAAATACTCGAATGAAGCTTTGCGATTGCGGGCAATAGTTTTTACGTTTTCCATGTGCTTGATTTTAACACATCAATTCTTAAAATCGATGCAGGTACAATAAGCATTCTTACAAGAAAAATTTATAAAAGCAACCAATAAATTTCAAAGAAATTAATCTACAATATCATCATTCAATTTTCTCTTATAAAAATTATAAGAAGGGCAAACGAATGGAAAAACCACCTTACAACATATATGATGAACCGTTTCTCTATAGAATTCATCCTCAAAAAACTGAAACTCCAAAAGAAATATTTGTATTAATCCATGGCTGGACAGGTAATGAGAATTCCATGTCAGTTTTTATCGGGAGTATTCCAGATTCAGCTATTGCAATTTTGCCACGCGGAGTATTTCGAATCGATGAAGGTCAATATGGTTGGATCAATGTTGCCGAGCGTGGCGAAAATGATTTTTCATCATATCAAAAAATTGCTGTTTCCCTACACAATTCAATAACTAAAATTATCTCTAACCTGACCAATAACATGGAATATAAGGTGAATCTAATCGGGTTTAGCCAGGGTGGAGCTCTAAGTCTGGTCTATAGCTTGCTTTATCCTCATGAAGTGCCGAAAGCAGCAATTCTATCTGGATTTTTGCCTCGGCATTATCCAATAACGTCACAAACAACAGGAATGCAAAGCGAATATTATGTTGCGCACGGCACCAAAGACCCATTGGTTGAATATGAACGAGCTGAGGAGATCAGGGATTATTTAATTTCTCTGGGTGCGGAGGTCCATTTTTGCAAGGCAGATATCGGACACAGAGTCAGCCCATCATGTGTAGCAGGTTTGAAATCATTTTTTGAAGAAGGCTATCGTACATAAAAAATTGAAAAAAGAGCCAAGAGAATTCCAATGATTCCAAGGACGACAATGACTAAACCCATTGGAACACCACCGGCGACTTGATTTGGTGCTTGGGATTCAAAAGTAGGAATAACAATAGGCGCTGCTTCGGTAAAGGTAGGCAGGCGGGTTGGTTGTTCTGTAACAACAAATTGCGCGGCAAGGGTAGGGTCAATCGTAGCAGTATAGAGTGGTGTCGGGCTGGCTGGCGGTTCTAACACTGGAAGAGGACCGGGATCGGTAAGATACAAAGAAAAGACCCATGCTTTGCCACCCGGCGCTCCCGGATATAAAATCTGTATCCATTCCCCTCCTGGTGAGATTCCGACAGCTTCAACCATTTGGCCAACTAAAAGTACACCTACTTTTGAGTACAAGCGATTCGGTCCAGATCGCACATTAACAGAGGGCTCATTTTGGCTGGGTCGAACCGTTACCATCGGTCCGGTAGCAGTTCCGGTGACTGTTGGAATGTTGATTGTCGGTATCTGCCATTCCGGTGAGGCATTTACCGTGGAGGCAACATTATAAATAAGGATCACACTCATCAGTAAAAACGCAAGACATAAAAGTAAATACTTGTTTTTCACAAATACTCCTGAACATTCAACTTTTTTAACAGTTCTGATTATAATATATTGTTATGACCCCTAAAACGTTTCACGGAAAAATCACCCCAACAGATATCGCATCATCCTTATATGCCCACTTTCATCGTGGTAATCTGCGCGTCCAGCAAATTATGGATGGCAATAATATTGTTGTACAAATCGCTTCACGTGATCAGACTCAATCAGGTGGAAAAACCGGTGTAAGCGTTTCACTCCAAAAAGTGGAAGATGGTGTCATGGTTAGCCTTGGTAAACAAGCCTGGATGGGTATCGCATCAAGTTTAGGAGTCACTGCTTTTTCTGTTTTTCGGAATCCATTAAATATACTGGGAAGAATTGATGATATCGCACAAGACATTGAAAACATCCAACTCAGCGATGCAATTTGGGATGTAATTGAAGCCACCGCCAAAAATCTCGGTGCCGGCTTTGAGTTTTCAGAAAGATTACGCCGATATGTTTGTGCTTATTGTGATACACCGAATCCCATGGGTGAACCAAGATGCATTGCATGCGGTGCGCCTTTAGGCACAAGCCAGCAGCAAACGTGCCAATTTTGTGGATATGTTTTGTCATCGAATTCCAATGTTTGCCCAAATTGCAATAAACAACTGTAATTAATGCAAATCTGGATTGTGCCATTTCCGACCGGAGCTTTGAATAAACAAGTCAGCTCCTTGGGGACCCCATGTGCCTGCTTCGTATACGGGTAAATATTTTGTCTTTGCTGCGTTCCACCCCTCTATCAAACGATCAGTGTACGCCCACTGCGCAATGACTTCGTCGGATCTGGTAAATAAAGTTGCATCACCATAAAGAGCGTCTTGAATTAATCGCACATACGCTTCGGGGGTTTTCTGGTGGAAAGAGGTTTCATAATCAAAATCCATTTCGACTGGAGCAATTTCATTTACTGGGCCAGGCATCTTGGCACCAAATGTCAGGTGAATGCCTTCATCAGGTTGTAATCGTAGAACAAGAACATTTGGCGCTTCACCGGCCATATTTTGCCAATTGAACAAAGGCAAAGGAACTTGTTTGAAATGGATAGCGATTTCTGTCATGCGTACCGGTAAGCGTTTCCCTGATCGCACAAAAAAAGGTACTCCAGACCACCGCCAGTTTTCAATATACATTAGCGCTGCCAGATATGTTTCGGTTGTAGAATCAGGTGCGACTCCTGCCTCATCTTTATAGCCTTTCACACGCTCACTTTTTATATAACCGGATGCATATTGTGCACGAAACGTATTGATATTGACAGCATCTTGATCATATGGCCTAAGAGAGCGAAAAACCTTAACCTTTTCATCCCGAACACAATCTGCAGAAAAAGCAACGGGGGCTTCCATTGCGGTCAATGCAACCAATTGCATAATATGATTCTGGAACATGTCGCGTACTACGCCAGCTGATTCGTAATAGCCAGCCCGTGTCCCGACACCATTGGTTTCTGCGACTGTCACTTGAACATGATCGACATACTGTCGATTCCAAAGCGGTTCAAAAATACCATTTGCAAAACGGAGGACTAAAATATTTTGAACTGTTTCTTTGCCAAGATAATGATCAATGCGATAAATTTGTTTTTCTTCAAAAACGTTGTGAACAAGTTTTTCCAGTTGCTTGGCAGTCTCCAGATTTCTGCCATAGGGCTTTTCAATCACGATTCTCGTCCAACCCTTTTGATTACTATTTAAATTGCTTTCCCCTAATTTTTCAATGATGGTTTCATAGGAATCTGGTGGCGTTGCCAGGTAATAAAGAACATTATTAATGTTAGTTTCCTCCAAAATAGTCTCGAGTTGCTGATAACCAGATATATCGTCAAAATTGGATTTTACATAACGAACATTTGAAAAAACATTTGAAAAATCTTCCTCACGCAGTTCGCTCGTAGAATATTCTGAAATTGCATCAAAAAAGACATCCTTAAGTTTCTCATCGCTCCAATCACGCCGGGCGAAACCAATAATAAATAAATCTGAAGGAATCCTTTTGGCTTGGATTAATTCATAAATTGCTGGGATCAGCTTACGGTGAGTTAGATCACCTGTTACTCCAAAAATTACGATTGCAGAATTGTTCAATTTTTCGATTGCTACAGAGTTGTTTGTCATTGTTTCCACGACCTGTGTGTAAGATGTTTTCATTTTAGAAGAACACTCTTATAAAATCAAGGAATAAGATTACATTTTGTTGATTATCATAAAGCCGCAAGTACTTTTCGGTTGTTCTTGAATAATGGTAACGGAGTATTAAATATGCATGAAAACCCGATGCACATATTTTCAGGTGGCCGCCACCAACAACTTGCCATAGAAATTGCAGGATTGCTGAAAACCAACCTTGGCAATTCAACAACAACTTTTCTACCAGATTCTGAGATTCATGTCATTCTCAATGAAGTCGTGCGCGGTCATGACATTTATTTTATCCAACCCATCGCCAGACCTGTCAACGACGCCATCATGGAACTACTCTTATATATCGATGCATTCCGACGGGCAAGTGCCAATAAAATTAATGTTATGCTGCCGTACTTCCCCTATGCCCGCCAGGAGCGGATGGCGAGAGGGCGCGAATCAATCAGTGCCAGAGTAATTGCAGATTTAATTGAGTCACAAGGTGCAGACCGGATATCATTCATCGATATTCATAACCCAGCCATTCAGGGTTTCTTCAAAATTCCGGTTGACCCCATTAGTGCTTTAGGAGTATTTTGCAACTATTTGGAAAATTATGATTTACAGAATTCGATCATTGTCAGTCCCGATGTTGGAAGAACACCACTGGCCGCAAAGTATGCAGAAAAATTAGGCCTACCGATGACTGTTTTGCACAAGCGGCGTGATTCATTCTCAGCCACCAGAACAACACATATGGTTGGTGAGATTTGCGGTAAGCGTCCCATCATTATTGATGATATGATCGCAGGTGGCAGTATTTTGAATCAAATAGATTTTTTATTTGAAAATGGTGTCGATCAGCCTGTGTGGTTGGCAATCACACACCCAATTCTATTACCAAACGCCATCTCCAGAATTTCTGCGGATGACCGCATCGAAAAGGTAATTGTCACGAACACCTTACCATTACCTGAACCAGCAAAAGAGTGTTCAAAAATTGAACAAATATCAATCGCGCCACTTTTAGCAGAGATCATTCGGCGAATATACATCGGAGAAAGTATCTCCAGCCATATAATCCTTTCTTAAAATCCTTTTGCATGTACAATGAAAATGTTCAGCTAATTAATCAAAAAGAGAGGATAGCAAAATGGTCATCATTTTTGCCGATACGACTTCGAGTATTCCGGTCGATGAAGCCAAAATATTAGGCATTGAGTATTTACCTCAATTTATCATTTTTGGAGAAGAAACTTTTAGGGATGATACCGAGTTAGATTCTGCCACATTTATAAAGAAATTGATTGCGTCTTCGACTTTACCCAAAACATCTGCACCTCCACCGCAAATGTATCAACCGTTATTTGAAAAACATCTCAAAGCTGGAAATGATATTATCGTTTTAACACCCTCAGCAAATGTCAGTGGCACTTATCGAAGCGCCGAGATGGCTTCACAAGAATTTATTGGTGAGAAAATCACGATAATCGATACTCTCAACATAGGGGCAAGTTTTGCCTCTCTCGTAAAAACAGCAGTCCAAATGGCCAATAATGGCGAGAGTTCTGATACTATCGTCGCGACTGTAAAGAATATGGTGGAAAGGGAACGCAATATTTTTGTGGTTGATACACTCGAATACCTCTACAAAGGGGGTCGTATTGGTGGCGCGAAAATGTTATTCGGCAGTCTCTTGCAAGTGAAACCGCTCTTAGCCCTAAAAAGGGGACAGGTAGAACCAGTTGAAAGCCAGCGCACCAAGAAAAAAGCAGTTAGTCGAATGATTGAACTTATTATTGAAGAATGTCCTCCAAAAAATTCCAGCCTTTTAAGCATTCAACACGGAGCCGCTTTAGCTGACGCGCAGAAATTAGCACAGCAGCTTAAAGAAGCCTTAAATTTGGATGAAGTTCCTATCTATAATCTTCCACCGGCCTTCTTAGTACACTCAGGGCCTGGAGTTTTGGGTACAAGTTATTTTATTGATTGAAAATCATTGGCAATCAAAAAGATAGAATATTTTGATAAAAAAAAGAGCACGAAATTGTGCTCTTTTTAAATCAATTTTTATAAAGTGTCAATCACTGCCGATAGTAGGAACTTCCATCATAACTGGTTTCTTGCTTTGTAAAAATGACCATACAATCACCGCGAAAAAGATTGCCACTACGATCCAGCCGGCAATTCCAAGATCATGATATTTAACAATCACCGGAGCAGCCAAAAGGCTTACCAGATTTACAACCTTGATCATCGGATTAAGAGCTGGCCCTGCAGTATCCTTGAGTGGGTCACCGACCGTATCACCAACGACGCTTGATTTGTGGCGTTCTGAGCCTTTACCCGTATTCGCTGCAAGATCACGTGGCTCATCTTCAATCGATTTTTTTGCATTATCCCAGGCACCGCCTGTATTGGACATAAAAACGGCTAGAAGTTGACCACTTAGAATTACTCCCGCCAGGAAACCTCCTAGTGCTTCTACTTGCAAGATCATCCCAACAAGAAGTGGAATAACAATCGCCAGTAGTGCAATCGGGACAAGTTCTTTTTGAGCGGATTTTGTAGAAATGCCAACAACACGTGCGTAGTCAGGCTTTACCGTTCCTTCCATAATGCCTGGTATACGGAATTGCTTGCGGACTTCATCGACTACTTGTCCAGCTGCGCGGCTGACTGCGCGAATATTCAATGAGCTAAACAGCCAGGGCATGGAACCACCAAGTAATAAGCCGATAAATACTTTCGTTTCTGAAATTCGAATCCATTCGATCGCTGGCATCCCTAATTGTGCCTGAACGCGCGATACGTCAGTAATATAAGACGCAAACAGACTGACAGCAGCGATTACGGCTGAAGCAATCGCAATTCCTTTTGTAATTGCTTTGGTTGTGTTTCCAACAGCATCCAAATCAGCCATGATTTGGCGAGCAGCAACAGTTTCAGGATCATCCATCCCGTGCCAGGCCATCTCGCCAATCCCATTGGCATTATCAGAGATCGGGCCATAAGAATCCATAGCGACATTGTTACCGGTATGACTCAACATACCGATACCAATCATGGAGACTGCATATAAAACATAAATCGGTGGGTCATTTTGAAACAAGAGATAGGCAAGTATGAATGATATTGAGATAACAAGCGTCGCCCAAACACTTGATTCCATACCCACTGATAAACCTGAAAGAATAAGTGTGGCGCTTCCGGTATCTGCGGACTTTACAATTTCTTTAACCGGGGGTTTGCTCGTTGATGTAAAGTACGAAGTTAACGGGTTGAAAACCACAGCTACAGCAACGCCTATAGTTGTTAGCATCCCGAAGCGCCAATCGCCTGCATAAAGAACTGCAATAACGAATGCCCATAGTATCGTATTGACGCTGGAAACTTCGTAAGAACGGAACATGGCTTCTTCAGCATCATGTGCTCTTAGGAATTTAATCGGAAATTTTTCCCAAATCGGGACCGTAAAGGTACCCATAATTGAGCTTATCACTCCGACACCGCGAATAATTAATGGGTATACAATCCATTTCATTTCACCGGTTAATTGAACTAGTGTAATCCCAAGAATCAGCGCTGATACAATTGTTACTTCATAGCTTTCAAAAATATCGGCTGCCATCCCAGCACAGTCACCAACATTATCGCCGACCAGATCTGCTATTACAGCCGCATTACGAGGATCATCTTCTGGAATATCTTGTTCAACTTTACCTACCAAGTCTGCGCCTACATCAGCGGCTTTCGTATAAATCCCACCACCTACACGCATAAAGAGAGCTACCAGGGTGCCGCCAAAACCAAATCCGAGTAATGCGTCCGGCGCTGCTTTCCCGAAAATTATAAAAATGATCGTTCCGCCCAATAAACCCAGTCCATCGGTTAACATTCCTGTAAAAGTTCCGGAATAGTACGCAATTGAAAGCGATTCATTCAAACTTCTCCGTGCAGCAGATGCTGCCCGAACCGAAGCCTGGATCGCCATTCGCATCCCCATTTGACCAACCAGAATGGAAAAAGTAGCACCAATAATGAAGGCGATGGAGCGACCAACTGCGATAATCAGTTGGACATTGCGCCCACTGAATTCCTCCTGGGCTTCCAAAGTAGGCTGGACAACATAGACGCTAAAGAAAAGTGCTACTGTCAGCAGCGCAATGGCAGGAATGATAGTTTTTAACTGTTGCGTTAAATAACTATTCGCGCCAATGCGAATTGCATTCCATATTTCTTGCATTTTCTCTGTGCCTTTGTCTTTTTTCAGCACCTTTTCCCGCAACCAATATGCGTACAACAAGCTAATTAATGCAACAATAATGATACCTAGCATGGATATTTGCTCAAAATTACTGAACCCATGCCTGGCCAGGCCAAGAATATTCATCTTTCCTCCTATTAAGAAGACATAAAAAATTTGGTTTGGAATTTCTACGCAGGAATTTTGCTACTGCTAGATTTTACTTATTCAGCATAAAATGTCAAATGAAATCATGGGAATAGTTTCTTGTTGTATTTTTCTTAAATCATTTGATTTTTTTCGAGAAATTTTCTTCACCCCTCCTTCTTCAGAAAATGAAAAAGCGATTGTGAGTTTTTAATAAACTGACTGCTTGACAAAGAGATTTTGTTCGATTCTTAAGAGTTTAAAAATTTGGTTTGAAAATCGATTGCTGATATTTATTTTGAGTAGTTCAAATAAAAAAAATACACAATGCCAATAAATATTTACATTAATATTACATAAGAATCTTCAAAAGCTGTTGACTTTCGTCATTTCATGTTGTAATATCTAGCGGATCAACTTTTTATTGGAAATAATCATACGAGCTGATTGAGATCAGCTCGTTTATTTGTATGAACAAGATTAAGGAATTCTTGCCCTACAATTTCTATTGAAAATAAAACAAAAAAAGTGTATCCTGATCTAGCATACTCTAAGATTAAATGATCTGTGAGAAATGCATGTAGAAAACGAGGATCTTTAGTTAAATATGGATAAATTTATTAGCGATGTTGACGAAGAAAATGATGAAAGCTTAGTCTACCCGGCGATTGCCAGATTGGTGGAATTAGGACGCCAAAAATCTTATATCACCATAGATGATATCCTTCATTTTTTCCCGGAAGCTGAACAAGACGTAGAACAACTGGAGGAAGCTTTTGCAGCTCTAATGAGCGCAGGTATCCCCTACATTGAAGATGAAACCCCTTTAGATGGACCGGTAGAAGATGACCTGGAAACTGAACAGGAAGAAAAAGAAGATGAGGAGTCGTCCAAACTCTCTCTAGATGATCTGCAAAACATTGACACTGATGACACGATCGGTTTGTATTTGAAGGAAGTGAGTCGCGTTCCTTTGTTGACAGCTGAAGAAGAAGTTGAGCTGGCGCAGAGGATCGAGCGTGGCCGTTTGGCGCGTGAAGAACTGGCGAAAGGAAATACAACGGAGAACAGGCGCTATGAACTTCGTCGTTTGATCGAAGATGGCTGGAGTGGTCGTGAGCATCTGATCACAGCCAATTCAAGGTTAGTTATCAGCGTAGCCAAGAAATATATGGGGCGTGGGGTTCCCTTTTTGGACCTAATTCAAGAAGGAAATATCGGGCTCATCCGTGCTACAAAAAAATTCGATTACCGCCGCGGCCACAAATTCTCCACCTACGCAACATGGTGGATTCGTCAGGCAGTTACACGGGCAATTGCCGATCAGGGAAGAACGATCCGCGTGCCTGTCCACATGGGAGACCAAATCAATAAGCTCTTGAGAATTCAACATCAACTCACCCAAAGACTTGGGCGAGAACCAAGCGTGGAAGAATTGGCAGAAGCCTTGGATGTACCCCCGAAGAAAGTTGAAAATATGATCCAGGTAGCTCGCCGGCCGTTATCCTTAGAGACACCGACAGATGATGAAGAAGACTCTGTATTGGGCGATTTTATCGAGGACAATGAAGCTCCTCCTCCAGATGAGATGGCCACTTATAATTTGCTTAAGGAACATCTTGAAGAAGTTCTGAATGGCTTGCCACCAAGGGAGGTAAGGATTCTGCAATTGCGCTATGGCCTCTTGGATGGGCAAGCATACACACTTGAAGAGGTTGGCAGAAAAATGGGTGTTACTCGCGAGAGAGTTCGCCAAATTGAAGCGCAAGCTTTGAGTCGTTTGCGGCACCCGGTGATTCGCAGAAAATTGCGAGACTATTTAGGCGAATAAAAATTTTGATGTAAAATTAGCGTGCTGTTTATAGCACGCTTTTTTTTATTCTATTTATCCGATATACTTATCTAAGACGTTTTTAAAGCTCTTTATTTGGGAGGAAGTATGGCCAAGATTTCCTTGCGTGAATACATTCGAGAAATAGAAAACCTGATCGACAGAGGTGATACGCAAAAAGCCATAGCACACTGTAAACATCTTTTGAGGTTTTATCCAAAACATATCGATACATATCGACTTTTTGGAAAAGCACTTTTAGAAATGCAGAAATACGGGGATGCCTCGGATATTTTTCAGAGGGTACTTTCCTCCGTTCCGGATGATTTTATTTCTCAAATTGGAATGAGCATTATAAAAGAAGATGAAAATAACTTAGATGCAGCCATTTGGCACCTCGAAAGAGCATTTGAAATCCAGCCATCGAACAAAGCAGTACAGGATGAATTAAAACGCTTATATTCCAGCAGAGATGGCGTCCTTCCAACAAAAATACGCTTGACTCGCGGTGCCCTTGTTCGGATGTATGCCAGAGGGGAACTGTACTCACAAGCAATAGCCGAGATTAAAGCCGCCTTAATTGAAGACCCCAATCGAGTTGATCTGGAAGTTATCTTGGGGCGTCTCTACTATATTTTAGGTCAAAAGCTCGAAGCCACTGAAACAGCCAGTAAATTAATAGCCATGTTACCTTATTGCTACGAGGCAAACCGTATTCTGGCTGAAATTCTTCCGGGTACTTCACGCGATGAAGATGCGAAAATATTCAGACAACGCGTGATCGACCTTGACCCTTACTTTGAATTTGTAAACGAATCCATCCCCAATCCCATTGATATTGCTGATAACAATGTGATGGTTGAGTATTTGGACTGGGATCCTACGACAGCGGAATCAGATCAACCAGATTGGGCGAAATCGATTGGATTGGATTGGGATACTGGCGAAAAAATTGCTGCTCCATCGCTCGATAGCTGGCTTTCTGACGAAATGGATTTAACCAAACCACGGGAAGAAAATGTTTTTCCGGGTTATTCAAGTTTAGAAGAGAATCATGAAGAACAAGAACAACCCGAAAAGATCGATTCAAGCTCTTATGATGTGGATGAGACAATTGTGCCCGAGAGTAAAACTGCTGAATCAGAATTAATCAATGTGAATGAAAATGAAACCATACCCGCCTGGATGGCAGAAGTCGGTTGGGAAGTAAGCGATGAGGTCAATCCGGATCTTGAAAAAGGTTTCAACTTTACAGCTGGAGATGAAGAAATTGTTTCAGAAATTGCTTCAGGGGAAGAGCTCCCGGAAATTGAGCCAGGAATAATACCGGATTGGGTAAAACAACTTGCACCTTCAGAAGAATTGCGTGCTGAGGGCATAATCGATGAAGATGATCAATTTATAGATGACAAAAACTTTGAAAAACTTTTTTCAGTGTCACCAGTTGAAGAAGAAGAAGAAGACTTCTTTAAGAATTTAAATAAATCACAGGATTGGATGAAAGAATTTGAAACAGAGAGTGATGAGCTCATTCGACGGGATGAAGTTGAAGGATTAGTTTCTGAACTGGAAAACCAGGAATTTTCTTACGCTGAAGAATCTGAAGAAATCATTTTGCCGGCCGAGGAATCTGATTCAGGAGCAGGCACTTTTTCTACAGATGCCGAAATTGAAGAAGAAGAAAAAGAAGAAATTAATTTACCTGCAATTAGTGAGAGTGCTACTGAAGTAACCGCAGATGTTGAATCAAGTTGGTTCCGGGATTTTATTCCTGATGAAGGAAAAGTTAAACAAGTGGATGGTGAGGAGGAGGAGGATAAGAGTTTCTTAAGCTTTTTGCCTGAGATTGGTGATACAGATCAGGAAGAGCCGCAGGCTGTACCGCAAGAAGGTGATTTCTCTTGGTTGAATGCATTACAAAGCTCCGCTGGCGATGAAGACATACCCGCCGAGGAGGAATTGCCCCAACCAACAGAAAAGAAAGATCTTGACGCCATCACAGAAGATGATGATGAAGAATTTAAAGATATTTTTACTTTAATCGATCCAACGATTAAGGAATCCATTCAAGAGTCTGAGGAAATCGATCTATCAAGCTTGCCATTGGAAGAAAAGACCCCGGATTGGCTTGAATCTTTAATGCAAAACATTCCTGAACAGCAACCTGAAGATGCGGTTACAAAGAGAATTGATTCTCCTTCTTTCGAGGCAGAACCTGAAACCACAGCAGAGCCGGATTTGGCTACGAAGAAAATCGAATCTCCCTCTTTCGAATCCGGTACTCCCATAAATGCAGATGAAGAAACTGTTATCGAGGATTCGTCTTCAGAAGAAATCGAATCTGCATTTTCTTGGATGGAAGAATTGGTTACAAAACATAGCAAAACTGAACAGATGACATCTTTTGATAACATCAGCGAAACACCTGCACAGCCGGATTGGTTAAAAGACTTCAAAGAAGAAGCCATTGAAGAAGAACCCGATCCATTTATGGAATCAAGTAAAGAGGCAGAGCAAGATTTTCTGGATGATGATTTGACTCCTTCCTGGTTGAAAGCTTTACAAGATGAATCACAAGAACCGGACGAAATTGTTTCTGAATTGGCGCATGAGACAGATGAAATTTCCCAAGAAATAGATGTTACTTCCCTTGAATTAGATGATGAATTTGAGGCATTGTCCGCTGTTGAAGATGTAGAAACACATGAAGAGGTTGAACCAGTTGCAGATATTGAACAAGAATATGTAGAGGCCTCCTCTGCTTTGAAACTAGACGATGAAATAATAAGCCAGATTGATGGCATCTTAGAGCCTGAAAAGGCATCACTACTTTCACATGATCAAGAAATTGAAGAGGATATAGATTTTGATTTAAGCACTCAGGTCCCTGAACATGTTGAAGATGGCAAGCTTGAAGAAGCGCTTGTTGCAGCTGTAGATTTCAAGGAAAAACCAGATTCAGAGATCAGGACTGTTGAAGAAGAATTGGTAATTCAAAAACAGGTCCAAGGTGATTTCGAGAAAAACAATGTAGAAAATCTGGTTTTGGCGAACAAATTACTCAATAAAGGCGAGGTTGAGAATGCGGTTACGCTCTATAATGGTTTGATACAATCTAAATCTTCATTGGATGAAATCATCAGAGAATTAAAAGAAGCCTTGGACCATCGCTACCCTATCGACATCTCCCTTTGGCAGACACTCGGAGATGCATATGTACGAAAAAATCAACTTCAGAATGCACTTGACGCATATACCAAAGCTGAGGAATTAATTTCATAATTATTGGAGTAAATACATGGAACAAACATTAGTATTGGTGAAACCCGATGGCGTGCAACGAGGTCTCATCGGTGAAATAATCGCTCGCTTGGAAAAAAGAGGTCTTAAACTTGTTGGTGCAAAATTAATCCAGGTTGCCGATTCACTGGCAAGAGAACATTACGCTATTCATATCGGTAAACCTTTTTACGAAGGGTTGATCCAATACATTACCGCTGCTCCGGTGATGGCCATGGTATGGGAGGGTGAGAATTCCGTTAATGCAGTACGACAAACCATGGGTTCGACCGATCCTGTAAAAGCCACGCCGGGGACCATTCGTCATGATTTTGCATTGTTAATCTCCCGCAATCTTACACATGCATCCGATTCCCCCGAAAATGCTCGAAATGAAATTTCGCTATGGTTTGAAAAAGATGAAATTGTCGAGTGGCAACGATTAAATGAAGATTGGATTACCGGCGGAAACTAGACTTCGCAGCTAAAGCAAAGATTTCGTTTCTAAAAACCTGCTAATTAGAATACTTAAACAGTGCAAGAAACCAAAAACAGGTCAGTTTTCCGGTTCCCTAGTATTAATTATTTGCAACCAAAAATATATTGGTCAGATTTCAAAATTAACCGACCTTCAATTCAAGCTTGCTTAGAAATTAAAGCCAAGTTATCGCCATTAATGGCCATATAATCGAGCCAATCGATCATCGCTTCAATCTGCTTTATTCGATATTGTATTATCAGCCCGTGATAAACGCTTTGACTTTCCAATTCATGGGCTGCAATTCTTTCCAGCCAACTCATACATTCGAGTCTCTGATCCTCAATCAACAAAAGCCCGCTTTTATCATCCAATTTCATAGAGAAAAATAACTTCGCCAAAAACTCTTGCCGCATTTCTCGACCGTGATCGACTGGTTTTCCCATCCAAGAAAGAACAACCTGGCGGCCCTCATCAGTCAGACTGTATTCTTTGCGTGACGGGTATTGATCACCCTCTACTTTAAATTGATCAAGGTAGCCGTTTTGAAAAAACTTATCCAAATAGCCATAAAAGAGGCTTTGCTTTATGTGCCAGATTTCTCTAAATTCAACGCTCTGGGATAAATGTTTATATAGTTCATACCCATAATATGGTTTATCCAGAAAAAAGCCCAGGATCGAATAACTGAGTGTGTTTATTTCTTTTTTTCTAGGGCTCATGCCTTGAATTATATTCTATATTATCGCCAAGAAAATAATAACCAGTTTTTATTTACATTTTATCAGTGTCTTGTACGACAATTGAATAAATTTATTTTAGCTGTTTGAAGAGTAAGCCAAGATCACAAAAGTGAGCAAATATTTTCTTTGAGAATTTTATTTTTATTTTTTACATAGGCCAAAAGGAAGTATAATAAGGCTTAATAAATTCATTGGAGGATTATTTGAAATTTCCAAGCCCTTTTTTCCGTTGGCGCCCGCACCCCTGGCATGGTCTGGAAGCCGGCCCCAACCCCCCAAAATTAGTACATGCATACATCGAAATATCTCCATTTGATCTTGTCAAATACGAAGTCGATAAAGAAACTGGTTATTTACGGGTTGATCGCCCGCAGAGAAGCTCTTCAATTCCTCCAACCTTGTATGGCTTTATTCCCAGAACCTATTGTGGCAGTCGGGTAGGAAAACTTTCTCCAAAATCAACACGTGGTGATGGTGATCCACTAGATATTTGTGTAATAAGCGAAAGACCAATCACCAAAAGTGAGATTATTCTGAATGCGCGCGTTGTTGGTGGGATTCAAATGATAGATGATGGCGAAGCGGATGATAAAATTGTAGCCATTTTATATAACGACAGCTTTTGGCAGGATATTAATGATTTGCCAGATCTTCCGAAGGCATTAATTGAACGTCTACAGCATTATTTCAGTACTTACAAATTGATTCCGGGCAAAGAAGATTTGACCTACATCGCCGATATTTACAATGCAGAACACGCCTTTAAAGTAGTAGAGGCTGCGTTGCTTGATTATGAAGAGACTTATGGGGAGTAGAATTCTCTCTTCATCAAATATTTGACATAAGCAAATCAATCAATAACAACCTTCTCAATGCCAGCCTCAGCAGCTGGATATTTCATATTGAGAGATTCTAGAGTTTCGATAATAACAGTAGATATAATCAAATTGCGATACCAGTTCCGATCTGCCGGTACGATATACCAGGGAGCACTCTTGGTGCTGGTCTTTTCCAAAACATCTTCGTATGCATCCCGATACTTATCCCACAAACCGCGTTCTTTTAAATCACCGCTTGAAAACTTCCATTGTTTTTCAGGATTATCAATCCGCTCCTGAAGCCGAATTTTTTGTTCCTCTTTTGAAATATGCAAAAAGAATTTCAAAATAACTGTACCTTCATCATGAAGCATTTTCTCAAAGGCGTTTATATGATCAAATCGTTTTTTCCAAACCTTTTCGGAAACCAATTCATGAACACGGACTACCAATACATCTTCATAGTGACTTCGATTGAATATAACAATTTCCCCCTTCGCCGGTGCTTGCTTGTGAATACGCCACAAATAATCGTGGTCTAATTCAAGCGCTGACGGTACCTTAAAACTTGCTACACGCACTCCAGAAGGGTTGACTCCCTTAAAAACTGACCTTATTACCCCATCTTTACCGCCGGTATCCATAGCCTGTAAAACAATTAAAATTCGTTGTTTTCTTTCAGCGTAGAGTAATTCCTGTAATTTCTCTAGCTGCGTGTTAAGTTCCAGCAAATGCAATTTCGCATCTTTTTTCCCTCCATCCCAAGCAGAGGTTTCAAGTGTGTCCCAATCATTCAGCTGTACTTTCTGGTCTGGTTCTAATCGGTATTTCTCAAATGCTTTCTTCATTTTAGTTTTCCTTTCTTAGTGTACTTATTTATTTATCCATCTGATTTTCAATACCAGGAACCAAAATATTAATTACGGTTTAGCACCAAATTCAATCTCATATCCAAGTTGTTTCCACTGATTCATTCCGCCAGCCATACTGGTCACTTCTTCATACCCGGCTCTCTTTAGAATATCCCTTCCGGTTGTACTGCGGTTTCCAGAACGGCAAACAACGACAATCGGTTCATCTCTCGCCAATTCACTTAATCTGTCAGGTAATTCGCCCAGAGGAATTAATAATGAACCAGGTATATGACCAGACTCATATTCTTCTGGTTCGCGGACATCCAACATTAATGTTCCAGATGAATAATATTCATGCGCTTTGGCAACAGAAATCTCGAGACTTAATTTTTCTGCCGAAACTGATCTACGCTGGGTCAAAGCAAAGAATGTGCCAAGTAAGACAACAATAGCAAGCGTAATAACCCACCAAAACGAACTATTTGGCTTTGTTTTTATTTTTTGGGTTTTGTTAACTTGTGTTTTTTTGTCATTTCGCGTTTTCTGTTTCATGTCTTCTCCATTTTAAGATAGAAATTGTAAACATGAATAATACCTTTTATTCATTAAAACTGGTATATAGTTTTATAGGCTTTCTTTCGCCTTTGACTGAATGATTGGAGTTATTTGCATTGTTTATAAACTTCCATATTCCCGAAAATAAACAACTGATTGAAGAATTAGTCCCAGACGGGCTGAATAATAGAACATTTTCGATCCACATCCCAAATGATTTATCATCAGATGAAATTAGAAACTTGGTGCAGGCTGCGGATGAAAGGTTTTTAAGAAGGAAGGAAATTCAAGATGTAAGATCAAACCCAATAAATTCATCCACTTATTACACAATCACAAATGATGAATTACCCAATGTGTGCGTAATAGAATTGTCTCACTTTTATATTTATGATAACTGGGTATCAATCCGCTCAGGTGTCTTTGACCGTTACCTGAGGTTAAATATTAGCCATTTTATAGGTCGAATAGCTGATTTTTATAATGACAATGACCAGGATGTTTTTTTCATTAAATGGGATACCACTACCCTGAACCGAATTCCCATACTTAAAATACGCCAGCTATTAAAAAGAAAGATCTCCCCTTTTGGTACATTTGTTTCCACAGATTTAATTTTACCGGTAAAGAAGCCTGAAAAATCCTTGGATACGGAACAAAAGCAATTGGAAATTTACCGAAACCATCTTCCAAAAAAATTTGAGCTTGAGTTTCAAACTGTATTTAACGGATTTAGTAACCAATTGAAAGTTTCAGTATTTCGTACCTGGGAAAATTATCTTCAGAATTTCATCTTAAATGAAAATCATATCTCCTGCTTAACCAAATCAATGACAAAAGCACTCATAACCGCTATTGCAGGTTCAGATGAAAAAAATGGAGTTTGGGTTGAATTAAAAACAAATAATAATTCAATAATTATCCCATTGAACGATGTTGAAGATATTTTGTTAAATCCAATTTTTGAAAAAATGTTTCATTTTTATCAACATTGGTGTGAGATTTTTTGTTATTAATTAACAAAGCTTCTTTTCTTTGTTAATCCGCACGCTTCAAGCAATTTTCTTTGTGCAGTCTTACCAAGGTTTCTGATTTTTGCTTTACAATTCTGCATATGAAAGACTTGAAACCTTTTCAGCTTGGAAGCACGCAATTAGACAATCCATTTTTTTTAGCCCCAATGGATGGCTTCACGGATTACCCTTTTCGGACGATCTGTAAACGTCTGGGAGCCGGTGTGTTGGTATCTGAATTTATTAACGGGCTGGACATTGAAAATCAGCATCCTTTTCTACAACAAAAAATATATTTTAGCGAAGACGAACATCCTTTTGGCTATCAAATTTTCGACGATTCTCCGGAGCGATTACTTCTGGCTGCACAATATCTTCGCGAGTTTAATCCCGATTTCATTGATATAAATTTTGGCTGCTCCGCCAGGAATGTTACTAATCGAGGCGCTGGAGCAGGATTATTGAGAAATCCTTCAAAAATCGCCGCAATAATCTCAACATTGGTCAAAAATGTAGATCTGCCGATTACAGCAAAAATTCGGCTCGGCTGGGACAATCACAATTTAAATTATTTGGAGGTTTCCCACATCATCGAGAGTGAAGGGGCACAAATGATCGCCGTTCACGCTCGCACCAAAGTGCAGGGGTATTCAGGAAAGGCGGATTGGGATGCAATTGCACGAATTCAAGAGGCAATCAGTATTCCGGTGATTGCCAATGGGGATATCCGCACACCTGATGATATCGATAAAGTATTACAGGAAACCGGGTCATCTGGAATTATGGTAGGTCGGGGAGCTCTATCGAACCCATGGATTTTTCAACGAAAATATTTGGAAGACATTCAACCGATCGAAAGATACAAGGTGTTCCAACTACACTTCGAAAAAATGCTATCTTTCTATGGCAAACGGATTGGCTTAATTCTCTTCCGTAAACACTTACATAGTTATATAAATTCCGAAATCCTTACTCGCCCACAACGGATTGAATTGTTCACCCAAACAGAATCTAGCGGATTAGAGAATTTAGTAAAGCAATACATTTACCAAAATCATTTTAGTCCCGGTCTAAATTCTCCATTTTAGATAGATCAAGTGTCTCGATAGCATGACGAAGATGTGGAATTACAATGCTTCCACCGACTACCAAACCGACGTTTAATGCCTCCAGAATCTCTTCATCAGATATCCCCAATTGCACACATTGCAAGATGTGGTAGTCAATACAGTCATTACACCTCAAAACGGTAGATGCAACCAGACCGCATAATTCTTTTGTTCTTTCGTCAAGTGCACCGGCTTTGTAAGCATTGGTATCGAGATTGAAAAAACGTTTGATACCAAGATGGTTGGTTTCAAGAATTCGCCGGTTCATTTTTTGCCGATATAATTGAAAGTCCGTTAATCGATTATGCATTTTATCCCCTTAACAGGCAGGATTTATTAATTTTGTAATAATATTTCTTTTTCAAAGATTACGTAGATAACCTTTTAGTTTCTATCTGAAATATCCTTCTGGCGATTGCCAAAGTGGCAGCGTAGGTAGAATCCATTCCAAAATAAGATAACGTCCCAGCTCCCAAATTTTTACCTTTGCTTAATGGCGTATCAGAAGCATAGTGAATGATTCCCAGGTCAAATGGGAGCCCATAAAGATTTACAATTTCATTGATTGGATGACGGATTGGCCGGTACATCTCATAAATCGCAGAAAGGAACGGCCCGGCTTCCATCTCAATATCAGTATAACCTTCACGATAAAACACATCGGCTAGTTTTCCATTTTGTAGAAATGTACCTAAAACTGTTACTGCTTTCTGGTTATCCAACACAGTCCCGTATACTAGATCATTGACAATATCTTTAGCTGAGAAAGCATTTTGGAATAGATATGTATTTTGCGAATGTTCATCATGGACCACATTCGGGATCATCACATCACCCATGACACCATTCAAAGTGGCCGCCTTCCCCATTATATAAACTCCTAAAATAGGGTTGGCATGTTCCGCAATTTTGGCCAGGATATTATAAGCAGCTAAGCCGAGAGGATAATCGATATTAAGAATTAGGGCGTCACTATCTTTTAACTTTTCTAAATTAGGAACATTTTTTAACCGGGGATCAAGCTCATCCGGGTTAATTTTGCCGAGTTCAATTACTTGAGCATCAACATCAAAGTAATGTGTGCTGACTATACGAATTATCCCCTTCTCTTCTTCATCAATTTTCTGTAATTTTGCTAAAGGCTGTTGTCCACCTTCAGATTGCTGCATTTTCTTCAACACATAGTATAAAAAGTTCTCGCGACTGGCCGCTTCTTTTCCGGAAATAATCTGCTGCCATTCATGTAATAAAGTGATATTGTCGGAATGATTTAAATAATCTTCAATCTGCGATTGACGCTTAAGAGCAAAGCCGGAAATGATATTGGTAAGTGAATGCATGTTGCTTGAAATGAAATACACTGGTCGTTCTAATAATTCCGGGGAATGAACTTCGATATTTTCCCACCATGAACGGGTAGCCCGCCAATATTCACTTAAAGGACCACCCAGAAGATTTACTCTTAATTGCGATTTCTTGCTCTTAATCAGCAATATATTCGAAACAAAATCATCCCCCCATATAATTTCTAATCGATGCAGATCTTCAAACTCCATTAATAGCCAATTAGCTAACTGTGAAAATGCAGTTGGATTTGTAATAACGGATTCAATCTTAAAATCATCAGGTATGTTACCTAACAGAAAATGAAGTTTGTTCCATTCGATCTGATAAGCAGTAAGAACAGGTATAACATCATCAATATCGGAGCGGCTGGCAATAAAGCAGGCCATTTTTTCTTTTCCATCGAAAAAGCACCTTCTCCGGCGAGCAACCGCACCGACCTGTTGCCATTCTTCCACATTTGATATTCCATGTTGTTTAAAAACTTCGGCACTCTGCCCGATAATGACTACATGCACTTGCTTAATACAACTTGGAAGCCTTAGAAGGCTATAAATAAAAGCAGATGTATCCGGTGTATGGGTGCGTGCATTTGGGTGCAGAAGTGAAATCATTCCTGCATGCACTTCTTCAAGCGTTTTAATTTGGATTTCAGTTGTTGATCTCAATAACGAGTATAACGTTCGCTGATATAAATCAATTTCTTCTGTAGCGGTTTTCGGTACGGTTCTTTCCATAAATCCTCATTTTTTTATATACTCCATTATAACGAAAATTTAGTAGATAGGTTTTTCAGAGAAGAAAAATTCATTTTTCGTTTTTCTCTCTACCTTTCCTCGTTCAAAGGGATTTATAATTATTACTTACCAGGATGATTAAAATGGCAGTAAATAACGAAAACTCATCTTTTTCACCAGAAAACTTTTTGTCGCTTTCTGCCTCAATTGGAAATGATTTCAATACTTGTGACAATAAAGATATTTTTCAGGTTTTCCAAAAAAGCTTACGAAAAATCGCCTTGTTCTTTAAAGTTGATCGAGTCATACTTTATAATCTTGACTCTGAAATTAATTTTTCTTTAATAGAATTTAAATCAGGACCTTTTCCCTCTCATTCTAGTTGGAAAAATAGTGATTTTTCTTCTTCACTTCCCTGGGTATTAGCCCAGTCAAACAGCCCGGAACCAATTGCTATTGAAGATCTTCAGCAACTTCCGGGAACAGCTTTCACTGAAAAACTTCTTTTAGAAAAAGAGAAAATTGAATCCATTCTCTGGATCCCGCTTCGCAACCAGTGTCAAAGGATTGCAATTATTGAATTCGCTGAATTCTCCCGACGCCATTCCTGGAACAGCATTCCTACAACTTATTATTATCAGTTATCAATTTTATTTACTGTTTTATTAGAGCGAAAACGAAACATTGATATGACTGAGGCAATTCACAGATCCTATGAACGATTAATTGCTTCAAAAAACAATGAACTCACAACCATAATGAATATCCAGAAAGTATTAATTACAGAATTGGACATCAAACAAGTAATTCAACTTATAGCCGATGAAGTTCGCCGGTTGACCAATTCAAAATTTAGTTCTGTTTGTTTGCTTGAAAATAGACGAATGATCTTACAGGTTAATTCTGGCATTCTGAGAGGAAAATTACCGCTTGGTGGAGTCATAGAAATGACGAATGAATTCTCAGAACAAGCGTTGAATTCTGGGCTTCCATTCAGGGTGAAAAACAGCCCGCATCTTCCGAATGTCTATGCTGAAGCTCTCAGATTTCTAAAAGCAGATTCGCTTTTGGTTATGCCATTAGTTTCTGAAGACAATCTGATCGGTATGATGTCGATTGCAATTAAAGATAATGGAACTCATCGTCATGAAGATGAACGTTTGGTAAAAATGTTTGCAAATATTGCTATCATCGCAGTTGATAATGCAAAAAGTTATCGTGAGCAACAGAACCGCCGGGAAGAAGCTGAACGTGGTAAACGGATAGCGGAGGCATTGCGAGACATTTTACGAATTCTTAACTCCAACACAGCCATTAATAAAATTTTGGAGTATATCGCTACACAATCACGCGAATTACTGCAAGCAACTTCCACAATGATTCGCAAGATAGACTATGAAAAAGGAACTGTTTTCACCGAGGCATCCAGCAATTTACCTGCTGAATTCGATGTGATAAAAGAAATACCATTCTATCCTGGTGGTTCAGAGCGCATTTTGAAAGAAAATGTTCCCGTGGCCGTACCAAACCTGCAGGAAGGCCTCGGCAGATACCTTCGTGACACCCAGGAGTTATCCAGTCCCCAGCGAGACTGGGTTAAAGTGCTCCTTAAATATTTTAAGAGCCACTTAATAATTCCGCTGATCATTAATAACGATCTCTACGGAACACTTACTTTCTATTTTGACCAGATTACCGATTTTTCCGAAGAAGATATCCATCTTGCTATGACTCTTGGCACTCAAGTTTCACTGGCTATTGAAAATGCCCGTCTGAGGAGCCAGGAGCGTGAAATTGCTATCGCCACTGAGAGAAATCGCCTGGCTAGAGATTTGCATGATGCTGTAACACAAACTCTGTTTTCAGCCACTTTGATCGCCGATGCACTTCCCAGGATGATGAGTAAGAACCAAACTGAAGGACTTCAACGACTGGAAGAATTACGGCAATTAACTCGTGGGGCACTAGCAGAAATGCGTACTCTTTTACTCGAATTAAGGCCTTCAGCAATCCAAGATGCATCATTTTCAGAACTTTTAACACAACTATGTGCTGCATTCAACAGCCGTGGTAATTTAAAAGTGAATCTGAAATTAGAATCTGTTAACTCCTTACCAGGGGAAGAAAAATTAGCTTTTTATCGAATCGCTCAGGAATCACTCAATAATATCGTCAAACATGCCAATGCAACTCATGTGCAAATCAATTTTATAGAGGAAAAAACATGCTTCATACTGCAAATTCATGATGATGGCATTGGTTTTGACAATCTTAATGTTCCTTCTACTCATTTGGGAATTGGCATTATGAATGAAAGAGCGCAAAATATCGGTGCCAAGTTAGAAATTAAAAGTTCAATCGGCCATGGAACTGAAATTAAATTGATCTGTCAGAAATCAGAGCTGTTTGAATCAAATTAAATTTTGGTTTATCCCTTTTGTAATAAAATCTGAAACGATGTCAGCGCCATTTAGGGGAATAACCTGGTTTCTCGAGGAACTCAAAAGCGATTCTATGGCATCTTGCCATTCTCCATTTTGAAATTGGTTAAAGCTGATTTTTTTGCTGGACAAATTCTTTATAATGAAATTTTCAAGATAGATTGATTCTCGAAAATTCTCCCGCCCTATGAAAAGAAAGGGTACACCAGCAGAATAGACTTCAGCGATAGTGCTATAACCGACTTTTCCGACTACAACATCGCTAGCGTGAATCAAATCGGGATGAAAATAATGATGGTCATGAGGCAGCAAAATTAGGTTGTCCCTTTGTTCTTGTGAACGAACGGACTGCGTAATCATGAGAAAATAACAATTTTTAGAAAAATTCTTTGATTTAAATTGGGTGCCATTGACCGGGATTCCACCCATAGTAATCAGGACCATTTGGGCATCAGTATCTATGCCCAATCTCTTTCGGATTTTTCCTCTCCCCATTCGTTTTTCACGAAAAATCGGACCAGTTCGTTGGAGACTTGTATCTATACTACAGACAGGTTCTGTTTGAATGTGAAAGGTAGCAGTTTTGTAAATTTCTTGCAGGTAATGACTCGTTTCCTCGAATTTGGGTGAAAAAGAGAAATAGGGTTCGTAAATCCAATCCCAAGTAAAGTTCTCGATAAGCAATGAACGAATATTACAGAACTGAGCTACCAATAGGCCAAATGGTGAGATGTCGCTGATGATCAACTCAATGCCAAGGGACTTAATTAAGCTACCAATCTCTTCCAACCTTTTGGGGGAGATGGGATAGAATTTTGTTAAACTTTCGAGTGTAAGGTGTAGATCCTCGTGGAACGGATCCGATTGCACGAGACCAACATCAACTTGAATTGGGTGGAGCCGATAATCAATGTCAAGTTGATCCAAAGAGTTTCTGAAAAACCATTCATGTACATGACTAAAAATATGGCACTCAAATTTGGAGATCTTCATAAGTGATTCAATAACCGCACACGTTCTTGCTGCATGCCCGAAACCATGTTCAGATACAAAAAAGGCAATTTTTTTCATCTAAATTTCGGCCTGCATGCATATGTGGCTATTGGTGGAGAATATCGTATTAAAAATCAGCGGATATTTCTAAATAATCTTCAACATTAAATGGCAAGCGGACATTCATTCGCCGAATTCGGTCGGCTTCTTTTTCAATTACCCGCATTACAACCACACTCATATCATCTTTAGGTCTATTTTGATCGAGGCGTAAAGCATGTAATAAGAGCGCGTCTGCAATGTATTGTGCAGAAGGCTGCTGTTCATCCAGATAAGCTTCAATCATTGAGCAGATATCAAGTGAATGGCCAAATCGTTCGCCGGCATAGTAGATCCCGTCCGTGTACATAACTACTGTCACGCCAATATTTAAAGATATTTCAGTAATAGAGGGGCGGATATTGCGGGCATTACCAATTTGCTGGCTTTCACTTGAAATACATTCAACATTATTTTCCTGGGCAACAAATACCGGTGTCGGATTATTGCGAGTAATGACGAGCGTTTGAGTTTGCAGATCTGCAGAGAGAATGTTAAGATAGACTGAGCTTTGCCCCCCTCTTTCCATAAAAAGGAAATCAGAAGCTGCCCTGGCGGCAGCACCATCACGAATACCATCCGAAATCAGGTTGATCACCTTCCTTACAACCAGCGACGATATCGCCTTTGCTTGCTTGCCAGAAGCTTTCGCATCTGCCATAACACAAGTCACTCCACCCATTGGGCGCTCAACAATTTCGAGTGTATCTCCGCTTTCGCTGGAATCATATTTTATTGCTTTAGCTACTGCCAGTTGAATTTCCATAATTAGATTTTAATGCATTATTCAAATTTTTGGAAATCATCGAACATAGTTAACAAATTTAACAAAAATTAATACTCTGCCTGCTACTTCCATGCGATCGATCACAAATCTATCCGGTAAATTTGTTTTACGACCATTATAGTTTGGCACCGGACGATCTTTTTTTGGAAAATTAAATAAAGCATAAAGTCTACGATAAAAAGCATCAAGAAGGTTTTTACGTTTAAACTCCACGCCCAGTAAACAAATAAACCGTCCGCCGGGTGTAAGTACGCGAGCCAATTCCAAATGAAATTTGTTGCTAGATACAAATTCTGAGGGGAAAGTTGACACAATTAAATCAAAAGAATTCTTGGAAAATGGTAATTCATTCACATCTGCGCGCGTAAGGCGATATTTTAATCCGTGCTTCTTCAAATTTCTTTTTGTTATTCTGACCATCTGCACACTTTCGTCAAGGCCGAATACCGAAATTCCTTTTTCGATTAGCGTTTTTTGTAAAATGCCGGTTCCAAACCCCACTTCGAGAGTCCGTGAATTAGGAGTAACAAATTGTTCAATCACATTGCACCATTGGAACCAACTCCCCCCAGAGACCATCCATGCAATAAAATTATAAACAAACGCAAAAGAATGATATAAATGTTTGAAGATGAATTTCATAAAAGTCGATAAGATTCTTTGCATACAACATATTATAAACAATTGAAATTTTTCTCGATTTTCCAATTATGTTTTTTCTATTTCTAACTTGAATTCTTAAATTATTCCTGATACACTAATGGTTAGACCTCTTACCAATGAAAGGTGACCAATTTGAACTTCATAGCGCCGGTTAAGCCAGCAGAATACGCTGAAAAGAGCATTATCAGAGCGATCATAGATGACACTTTTCCCATTAATAGTTCTTTGCCACCCGAGCGGGATCTAGCAGCCCAACTAGGTGTCACCCGACCGACTTTACGGGAGGCGCTTCAGCGTCTCGCTCGTGATGGTTGGCTTGAAATTCACCAGGGCAAGAACACTCGTGTCAAAGATTATTGGAAAGAGGGAAATTTAAATGTTCTATTTTCACTTTCCGATATTGAGGGGTATTTGCCGGAACATTTTATCATCCATTTGTTGCAAGTCCGTGCACTTTTATGCCCAACCTATACACGTCTGGCAATCTTAAGACATCCTGAAGAGATCGTTGAGTTCTTGAATTCAACTCCAAATATTGAGGAAAGCGCACCAGTTTTCAGCACTTTCGACCTTGCATTGCATACGAAATTAACAATTCTCTCCGGAAATCCTGTTTTTACATTAATTTTGAATGGGTTTCATGATTTGATCGAAGATCAATCCAAAAGATATTTTTTGCAGAAGGAAACCCGCGTATATTCAGCCCGGTACTACGATGCTCTTCGAAAGGCAGCGGTGAACAGAGATCCTGAAGCCGCCTTTAAAATTTCTGAAAAAGTCATGAAAGATAGCATCCAATTTTGGCAGCAATATGTTAAAAAGTAGAGGAATTCTTAATGTCAGATGATTACATTTTGGCGATAGATAATGGCACGCAAAGTGTCCGTGCAATGATTTTCGATTCAACTGGCAACCTGATTTCAAAATCACGTGTTCCCATCGACGACTACAAATCACCACAGCCAGGAATGACAGAAATTGACCCTTTAATTTTCTGGGAATCAGTCTGTCAGGCTTGCAATCAGTTATGGCAGCAAGCTGAGATTTCTAAAACGAATATTCGTGCAGTAGCAATAACAACTCAGCGATCCACGTTGATCAATCTCGATAAGAATGGAGATCCTCTGCGTCCTGCCATCGTATGGTTGGATCAGCGCCAGACCGAGGGGCTAAAGCCAGTTTCTGGGCTCTGGGGACTTGCTTTTTGGCTTTCCGGAATGCGAGATACCGTTGCTTACCTGCAGGCTGAAGCCGAGTGCAACTGGATACGTACTCACCAACCCGAGGTGTGGGATAAAACGGATAAATACTTGTTGTTATCTGGTTATCTTACTCACAAATTAATCGGTGAATTTAAGGATTCAGTTGGTTGCCAGGTTGCTTACATACCATTTGATTACAAACATCAAACCTGGTCAGGAAAGTTTGATTGGAAATGGCAGGCTGTTCCGGTTGACAAAAAAATGCTTCCAGAACTTGTTCCGCCCGCTTCAATCCTCGGTCATATCAGCCAAAAAGCAAGCGAAGAAACCGGTATCCCAGCCGGCTTACCGCTAATTGCAGCCGCAGCAGATAAAGCCTGCGAAGTCCTTGGCGCTGGCTGTATCGAGCCTAATATTGCTTGTTTAAGCTACGGAACCACAGCCACCATCAATACGACTCACAAAAAATACACGGAAGTAATTCCCCTGATCCCGCCTTACCCTTCAGCAATCCCAGGATCATATAGCTTGGAGCTGCAGATTTTTCGAGGGTTTTGGATGGTTAGCTGGTTCAAACGAGAATTTGGTCAAAATGAACGGAGACTTGCTGAGGAACGCGGTGTCGAACCTGAAGAACTATTTGATGATCTGGTTAATTCTGTACCCGCAGGTTCGATGGGACTCACTTTACAGCCATTCTGGTCTCCAGGATTAAAAACACCCGGACCAGAAGCAAAAGGGGCCATCATTGGGTTTGGCGATGTACATACCCGTGCCCATTTATACCGATCCATCCTTGAAGGTCTGGCCTACGCTCTGCGTGAAGGGGCTGAGCGCACAAGTAAGAAAAGTGGAATTCCGATAACTGAAATCCGTGTTGCTGGTGGCGGTAGTCAAAGCAATGCGGCGATGCAAATTACAGCTGATATTTTTGGGATGCCAGTCGCTCGTCCTCATATTTATGAAGCATCCGGGTTAGGCGCAGCCATTGTTGCAGCTGTAGGCGTTGGCATCCATGCGAATTTCGAAGAAGCTATTAATTCGATGACCCATACCGGAACTCAATTTACTCCAAACACAAAAAATACTCAAATTTACGATCAAATGTACCACCAGGTCTATAAACCGCTCTATGGACGATTGAAACCACTTTATAAAAATATACGTTCAATTACAGGATACCCACCGAAATAATTGATCAGCTTTTTTTTATTGAACCAATTTCTTGACAATTCAAAACCAGTTCTTTAGAATGGAACTAGTTAAGGTGATTAAAAAGAGACCCAATATAGCGGGCACCGAAGGTGCAAATAAGGACTCAGGCAAAGTCTTTATGAAACTCTCAGGTAAAAGGATTTATTCACCGCTTCCCTCCTGGACGTAAAAAAGCTTAATCCTCGAACAGGAAAGAGTGGCAAACACTATTTGGCCATAATTCTTATATTTCTGCATGCGAAAAGGAGAAAATAAATGAAAAACCCGCAAGATTTAAAATACGCAAAGACGGATGAATGGGTGAAGGTTGAAGGCAATACCGCAACGATCGGTGTGTCTGACTATGCGCAGTCTCAACTTTCAGATATTGTTTATCTTGAATTTTTAGTGGAACCGGATGATGAAATTAAAAAAGGTGCCTCCATCGTCACACTTGAATCAGTCAAAGCTGCGGCTGATGTCAGCTCACCTGTATCAGGCAGGGTTGTGGCTTTAAACGATTCACTTAGCGATGAATTCGAATCAATCAATACCGACCCTTTTGGAAAAGCCTGGATGGTTAAAGTTGAATTATCCGACCCATCCGAGATGGACGGTTTGATGTCTGCTGATGAATACAGCGCTTTTTGTGATGATCGGGAGCACTAATGTTTATTCCACATTCTGATTCAGATAAATCAGAGATGCTCGAAAAGATCGGATTAAAAAGCATTAAAGATCTTTTCAAGGATGTACCTGAAAAATATCGTTATCCGGATTTAAACCTTCCTGAAGCAATCTCTGAAATGGAAGCTTTGCAAAACCTCAAAGATCTGGCAGACGTTAACTTTTCGACCGATGATATGCTCTGTTTTATGGGTGCCGGTGCCTACAACCATTACATTCCGGCTGCGGTAGACAGCATCATCACCCGCGGTGAATTTTTGACAGCCTACACGCCATATCAACCTGAGGTTTCTCAAGGAACTTTGCAGGCTATTTTTGAATATCAATCTTTAATCGCGGCGTTGACCGGTATGGAAGTCAGCAATGCCTCGCATTACGATGGTGCGACTGCTGCTGCCGAAGCCTGTGTATTGGCTTATCATAATTTTCGCGGTAAGCGGAATAAGTTCGTTCTTTCAAAGGGCCTACACCCACAATACCGTGAGACAATTCAAACCTATTTCCAGGGATATGAAAATCTCAAAATTGTTGGTTTCGACAACCCGTCACAAATGCCAAATGATGATGATCTGCTTAATTTGGTTGATCTTGATACAGCCATTGTCTATGTCCAATACCCAGATTTCTTTGGGAGAATACGTGATTTCACCAAATTTGTTGAGCAGGTTCATGAAAAAGGTGCTCTGGTTGCTGTTTCTGTCAACCCGATGGCTTTGGGAATGTTAAAACCACCCGGTGAATTTGGCGTAGATATTGTTACCGGAGAAGGCCAACCACTCGGGATCCCCCTTTCATTTGGCGGCCCATATTTGGGATTGTTTGCGACAAAAAAAGAATTCGTCCGAAAACTTGCTGGTCGCTTGGTGGGTGAGACCGTGGACAAAGAAGGTCGTAAAGGATACGTATTAACCCTGACGGCCCGTGAGCAACACATTCGCCGCGAAAAAGCTACATCGAATATTTGCACGAATCAAGGACTAATTGCACTGGCTGCCACTGTGTATCTTTCTCTATTAGGGAAACATGGGCTTGAACAAGTTGCCAGATTGAATTTTGATAAGGCGCATTATGCAGCCACACAATTCAATCAATTGAATGACTTTGAAGTTGTCTCAAACAGTCCTTTTTTCAATGAATTTGTTTTGAAATGTCCTTTACCTGTCGAAGAGATTAATGCACTCCTGCTCGATTACGATATTCTTGGTGGCTATGATTTATCCAAAGATTATCCGGAATTGGAGAATTGCATGCTGGTTGCCGTTACCGAAGCCGTTTCAAAAGACGACATCGATTACTTTGTAAGTTCATTACAGGAGGTTTGCCATGGTTGAGGCGACCATTTTTGAGATTTCTTCACCAGGGCGAATTGGCGTCAAATACCCAGAAAGTGACGTACCATCCTTCGAGTTGCCGGCAGAGCTGGAACGCCGCCACCTCCCCTTGCCTGAAGTTGCTGAATTGGATGTCGTGCGGCACTTTACTCGGCTTTCCAAATTAAACTACAGCATTGATTCTGGCTTTTATCCGTTGGGATCATGCACAATGAAGTACAACCCAAGAATTAATGAAGTGACAGCCCGATTAAGTGGATTTGCGAAAACGCATCCTTTACAACCGGTAGATACTGTTCAGGGCAACCTGGCTTTAATGTATGAATTACAGGAATGGCTTGCAGAAATCAGCGGTTTCTCCGCAATCACCCTGCAGCCAGCTGCCGGCGCACAGGGAGAATATACAGGCGTATTGATCATACGCGCATATCATAAAGATCGCGGCGATACCAAACGCACGAAAATGATTATTCCGGATTCTGCACATGGTACAAACCCGGCTAGTTCTTCAATGAGCGGCTTTGATGTGGTTCATTGTGCAACAAATGAACATGGCAATATTGATCTTGATTCTCTAAGAGCTGTTTGTGATGACACAACCGCAGGTTTGATGTTGACCAATCCCAACACATTGGGGTTGTTTGAACAAGGGATTAGTGAAGTAATCGAGATCGTTCATCAAGCGGGTGGCTTGGTTTACGGTGATGGCGCAAATCTGAACGCATTGCTTGGGATTACCAGGCCAGGGGATTTGGGAATCGATATTATGCATTTTAATTTGCATAAGACCTTTTCCACGCCTCATGGCGGTGGCGGACCGGGTTCAGGCCCTGTAGGTGTTGCCAGTCATTTGGTCGATTTCTTGCCCTGTCCTGTGGTTGGTATACTCGAACCCGCCAGCGGTGATTTCCCGCCATTCTATGGTTTTGTAGAACCCGCCAAGAGCATCGGGCGAATGAAGGCGTTTTACGGCCATTTCGGAATGGTTATACGCGCTTATACTTACATTAGCATGTATGGCAAGCATGGCTTGCGTGAAATAGCTGAAGGTGCAGTTTTAAATGCCAATTATCTGATGGCACTGGTAAATAAACACTACAAAGTTGCTTACCCGCGCATATGCATGCATGAATTTGTGGTTGAAGGACATTGGCCAAATGCGCCGGAGGTTATTGCTCTCGATGTATCCAAACGCTTGATGGATTACAATTTCCATCCACCAACCAACTACTTTCCACTCATTGTTCCAGAAGCGCTTATGATCGAACCAACCGAAACCGAAAACAAAGAGACACTTGAACTATTTGCGGATGCGCTTATCAAGATTTCTGATGAAGCGGTCAATAATCCACAACTTCTCAAGGATGCGCCTCATAATACCCCTATCGGCAGGTTGGATGAGGTTAAAGCAGCTAAAGACCTGGTTTTGTGTTGTTGGATACCAGAAAAAGAAAACTAACAAAAAACCTACATAATTAATAAAGGAGGTTATCAAAATTGATAACCTCCTTATTTTTCCTGAAAACCTATTGTAATAATAAAATGTTCAAGTATAGTTAATAATAATTGAAGGAGGTATTATGGGTCATTTGTGGAAGGAAGATGGCCAGGGATTTCTCGAATATGGGCTGGTCATAATCATTGTTGCCGTAATAATTATTGCGCTATTATTTATTTTCGGCAACCGAGTCGGGTTAATGTTTAGCAACATTGTTAATTTGATCTGAAATCATTTTTATTCATTTAAAAAAACCTCATAAATAATTTATGGGGTTTTTTTTATATCTGTTAGAATGAAAGGCTAAAAAGGATTGATATATTCATGAAAATGATTGAGCTATCCAATCTTGATAAACAAGATTTTTCCGACAAAAAGTTTTATCCTGGGACCGAGGGAAACCCTTTTGATTCCATACTGCGCATCTTTAATGGTCTCAATACAATACACTCAATATATTTCCTTTTTGGCATAACCTTATTTTCTTTTTTTTTCACGTTCTTGAATTTACGCAACTGGCTAATGCTTTTGCTTTTCGCTGCCTTTGATTGGCTGATCATAGCATTGTTACCGAAGTTTAAGATTACTTTTGGCCCAACACATTCACAGGTTTTTCTTCTCCTGTTAATGCGGACTCCTTTTATCTGGCTGCCATTTCCTTTCAACCTGGCATTTCAAATAATTGGTACTGCCCTGGTGTTGGCTGGTTTTGTCTATGAACCAACGCAAATCATCGTCAAGCAGCAAGATTTGGAGATTAACAAAAGCCAACTCAAAGCCCCGATAAACTTCGTACAAATAGGTGACATTCACCTTGAAAAATGTGGTGTACGCGAACGCAAGCTGCTTAGTATGCTTAAGTTACTATCGCCTAACTTCATTTTATTTACTGGTGACTTCCTTAATTTATCAAATAACTCGGATCCGCTAGTGATTGAAGAGGTAGCTAAATTCTTCAGTGAAATTAACGCGATAGCTCCCACTTACTTTGTTCCAGGCAGCCCTGCAGTAGATCTTAAAGAAAGTCTTGATGCAATCATATCGAAGACCAAAGCAATTCCCTTAATAAACCAAGATTTATTGCTCGTAGAAAATGATCTTACCATTCATATCATTGGGCTGGATTGCACGCACAAACCAGGCGTGGACATTAAAAATTTAGCAAAAGCGAATAAACTGAAAGGTGATGTTGCCATCTTAATGTATCATTCACCTGATTTAATCTATGAATTAATTCCTGAGGATCATATTGATATAATGCTCTCGGGGCATACTCATGGCGGCCAGGTACGCTTGCCAATGCTTGGTGCGATTTTTACCGGATCTTTGTATGGCCGTAAGCTTCAATCCGGTATTTACAAAATGGGAAAAACCCTTCTTTCGATTTCTCGGGGTATCGGCTTCGAGGGAATGGGTGCACCGCGTGTGCGTTTTTTATGCAAGCCTGAAATAAATTTCTGGACGATCAAACACTAGTATGATTCCTTCCGCAATCAACACCTAATTCCGAAAAACTCCGCAGATTAAAGATCAATATTTCGCAGTCTGATGCGATTGCGATTCAATCTCTGGCCCTAAAACCATTCAACTCGAATGGCATTGCCTCATAACCAAAAGACCAGAACCAATGTTACTACGACTCGTAACATAAAGATTTGGTGGTTTGATGCTATCGGAAAGCACCAAATCATTGATGGGCTGCGAACCAATTTGAGATATATAATTTAAGTAGGCTTTCCTTCCGAGGTCTATTCTGTTTTTTTCACAGGAGATTTCTGGTAAAGGCGAAGCATCCGGGAAACCATTCTATCCTAAGAAACATACCCATCGCGGATGCATCATCCATGAGCATGTCACTTCTCATAACATAAAGACGCGGTGATATGGTGCTTTGCGAAAGCACCATATCATTGAAGTTCTACGAACGCACCCTCCGCCTTGCCGGAATCATGCAATATTATTTCATCCTCAAATACTCGCAATGTCACAGCAGAGTAGTCAGAGAATTTACCAAAGCGATCCCCTTCCAAGGCCGTATTGATAAGGTTGGATTTGATTCAGACAACAAAGTAATATTGCGAAAATAGCGGTTTCTTATAAAATTATCGAACAATTGCATTAAAAGCCAGATGTAAAAAAACCCCTCGTTCTTGTACTGACCTACAATTATGATTTTAATTGAGCTGTAATTACAGAAATTGCCAAGCTAATTGCTTCTGGTAATTTTTCAGCATCTTTTCCGCCTGCTTGTGCAAGAGTAGGACGGCCACCGCCTCCACCCCCCAACATTTCAGATAATGTTTTGACGATGTTTCCAGCATTTAGCCCACGCGATACCAGGTCCTCTGTCACTGCGACAATTAAAACGGGTTTGTTGTTTTGAACACTGCCCAAAACAACCACGCCACTTTTATAACGCGAGCGAAACCGATCCGTCATCGAACGCAATGTGTCAGAGTCAGCTTCGGGGATTAGTTTGGCCAGAACAACAAAATCTGAAACCCTTTCAACATCTTCCAACTGGTTTAGGAAAGCCTGGCCGACCAACAATTGCCGAAATCGATTGCTTTCATTTTTTTCAGCTTCCAGTTCGTTCTGCAAGGAAGATATTCGTTCAAGCAAATGATCGTCTGAGCTGTTCAATTGATGCTCTATTGTTTTAACTAACTGAGATTGACGATGTAAATATTGATAGGCTTCACGGCCTGTAATGGCTTCAATTCGCCTGATTCCGGCTGCGGTGCTGCCTTCGCTAATAATGACAAATGATCCGATATCCCCTGTTTCATCAACATGTGTACCCCCGCATAACTCGTAGGAGATTACATTTTCATTGCCAATCGAAATTGTCCGCACGATTTCACCATATTTTTCGCCGAACAAAGCCATGGCACCTTCAGACATAGCTTCGGCAATCGGTTTTTCGACTATGCGCAATGGCAAATCCTCAAGGATAGCTTCGTTTACACCATTCTCGATTCTTTCCAATTCATCCGCACTTAAAGGGGAAGGATGGGTAAAGTCAAAACGCAACCGGTCAGGTGCCACCAATGAACCCGCCTGTCGCGCGTGATTTCCGAGTACTTTATGCAATTCCGCGTGCAAAAGATGAGTGGCTGTGTGATTACGCATGATATCTTTGCGACGGGTGCGATCCACAGAAGCAATTACTTCATCATTCACTGAAAAACTTCCGCGCTTGATATGACCATGATGAACGATAATTCCAGCAGCTGGTTTTCGCACCATCTCCACTTCTATTTCAAAATCGCCGCCATCATTGCAACGTATAACGCCAGTGTCGGATACCTGACCACCCGATTCAACGTAAAAACAAGTTTGTGGCAAAATAATTTCTACCGAATCACCTTCAAAAACACTTTCAACCCGTTCTCCGTCTTTTATTAAAGCCAAAATTCTTCCGCTTATCTGGGTATTTGAATATGGGTCGTATTTGACTCCAGAAGGGGGCAACAGTTTTTGAAGTTGAAGATCCTCAAAAATGGCACGATAAATTTCGACATCGCCGGCATCCATAACCCCAAAGATTTTTCCAGCGCCGGAATCAATACGATGACGGTCCATTGCTTTTTTAAATCCAGCTTCATCAACTTCAAAATTATTTTCTCGTGCAATATCGCGTGTAATTTCAAAAGGTAGGCCATGAGTTGCATACAGGTCAAAAGCCTCATCCCCGCTGATCAAATTGTCTCCACGTGCTTGCATCGAAGCGAAGAAATCATCTAAATATGTTAAGCCGGACTGCAAAGTCCTAGCAAACCGTACTTCTTCTCTGGTCAGATTCTCAAGGATCGTTTGCTGGTTTTTCAATAATTCCGGATACGCTTCACCATAATTATTAATAACAACTTGTGCGATTCTGGCCAGAAAGGGGTCATTAATTCCCAGCTTTCCTGCAAAGCGAGCTGCACGCCGAATAATCATTCTGCAAACATAATTACGGCCAGTATTTCCAGGCACTACCCCATCCGCAATCAAAAATGTGGCAGCTCGAGCGTGGTCTGCTATAACACGATAGGGTGTGAAGTTTTCAGAAACCCGTTTATCATCATCTTCTGTTAATAATTGCACTTCTCGTATTAATGGGAGTAACAAATCGGTTTTATAATTTGAATTTACATTCTGTAAAACTGAGACAATCCGTTCAAACCCCATGCCGGTATCAACATGAGTCTGAGGAAGGGGCTCAAGGACTTCATCGTTAATGCGATTATATTGAATAAAAACATTATTCCATAATTCCAAAAAGCGATTGCAATCTCCATTGACTCTGCAGACATGGTTGGCAACACCTTTTTTATCACAGAAATCGATTCCCCGATCAATATGGATTTCAGAACATGGGCCACAAGGTCCTGTTTCAGCCATCTCCCAGAAATTTTCTTTGCGGCCAAAGAATAGTATATGATCCTCGATTAAATTTGGCTGTTCTTTCCAGATTTGGTAGGCTTCCTCATCAGAAGGGATAATTCCCTTCTCGTCCTTAAAAACCGTCACCCATAGTTTTGATGGATCGAGATGCCAGAAATCAGTCAATAATTGCCAGGCCCAAGGTATCGCATCCTTTTTATAGTAATCGCCAAATGACCAATTACCGAGCATTTCAAAAAATGTGTGATGCCAATCATCCCGGCCAACATCGTCCAAATCATTGTGCTTACCAGCTACGCGCATGCATTTTTGAGAATTTACTGCGCGGGTATAAGGACGTTTTTCAATTCCAAGAAATACATCTTTGAATTGAACCATGCCTGCGTTTGTAAACAGCAAAGTTGCATCACCGCCCGGAACCAGAGATGACGATGGAACATATGTATGCCCTCGTTTTATGAAAAATTCAATAAATTCTTTTCGTATCTGATTTCCTGAAGGGACATTTTCCATTCATGCTCCTAATAAAATAATCATGGGCAAAGTTATTTTGTCCATGATTATAAGCTATCGCTATAGCACTAGCAATATTGCAGCTACTTTGATACAACCATTTTTATCATCTTTCCCTTTGAATCAATGGTGACCCGGGCTGTGTGAGTATATTTTTTGCGACCTAATTGGACCAAATTTTGTAAAGTAACTACATAGCGATCTTTAATCAGTCGAATATTCTCGCTTGCTGAAGGCACGCCTTTATATGTGCTATCGACGCCTACTTGCATTTTGTTCAACTTTACTGTTGCTTGTTCGATACCCGGCAGATACGGCTTAAGTTTTAATTTTACTTGAGAAATGATTTCTTCATCAATTACCAGCCCATTTCCATTTCCATGATCGACATCACATATTGTTTTTACCTTGGAAGGCTTCGCTAAAATTGGTAAGCGTCTGTTGACCAAATTATTGGGTTCATATGCAAAGAAAGGATCACCATAGAATATAAATTGGATCAATGTTTTTTGATCTTCACCATCCAGGTACCCCTGTCGAGTAGTCATTTGCTGCACAAGGCTAATTTTCGCTCGCATAAAAGCTTCCCCACTGGTGTTGCCTTCACGAACATTCTTCCAAAACAAATTTGCCAACAAATCAGCAGCAATTAATGGTGAAGAAATGGAACCATATGAAGTACAGGTAGATCCGATAAAAACCGGAACACCTAATGATAGATATTTCAACCCAATTGAATTGTTCTCGTATTTATTGAACATGTGGCCGCCATAGCAAGCTTCAGTAAACACAATCTTCGGAGCGCGTCCATTTGCGACCAGATCTTCAGGTGCTACTGCTAACGGGTAATCAATGCCGCTTGGGTCAAGGTAATCGCGTTGTCCATACCATTCACCATGGTCTTGAAGGCCATGCAAATTAAAATAAACCAAATCATTATTCATTAAATCACTTTGTTTAAGGAATTGGTTCTTCAAAGCAGGTGAAATGAATACTTTCTTGGTTTCAGCGATTGGCCGAAAAGTTGCGTAGGATGATAATTTCCATACTGATGCAGAATAACCGATTCCAGATAGGTTGGCAGGCCTCATCAAAGCAGAAAACGAGCTAAATATTCGTGCCCACACCATGCGAATTGATTTCGGTTGGGAATGATATTTGACCATCGAGCGCAATTGCTGAATTAAAATACCGGCATCAGCTCCGTTTTCACCCATAATTCTGCCAACAGGCCAATCCGGAACAAAATAATTAGAATCCAGATTGGAATACGGATTATCTGAGAGAACTTCGTTGTCGACATCATCTGTAGGGTTAGGCAGGCGGTGGAATGGAACCACCTCATCATTACCCACAATTAATAATGCTCCAATCTTCTCACCTCTTTTTAACAGCGAGTTATCTAACTCGAGAAGACTGCTTTTTATTTTCCAGGGATCAATAATATTTAAGGCTGCCGTGTTGAACTTAGTCTGCGATTGAGGATCGTCCGGGATAAATAAAACCGAATCCCATCCCGGTTTGCTCTGCACGAGCAGTTGGATATGCCGCAGCACCTGAAAAATTATCTGATAGGTCTGCTCACCATATTGTTTAATCAATCCTGTTTTGGTTGTTAGAATAACATAAACTGGGAACCGGCCATCTATTTTCGTATTGGCATCTTTTTTTAATTTATTGGCAAGCCTTGCGAACTCTTTGGAGACCTGTTTGCCGGTATCGGATTGAATAAACGATTTTCGTTTATTTCTGGATGAGTTTTCCTCAAATTCATCAAAGTTTATCGCATAATTTGTATTCGGATCCCCTTCCGGCAGCCTGTTCCAACCTAAATCAAAAGCAACTTCATTTGGCACCTGCAGATCCAGGACGATCTCTAATTTGTCCGGCCAAAGAGGCAGAAAAACATGCTGATCACCCCACCATCGTCTTGCTACTTGTCCAGATGCATCTTGAGCCACACATTCATGTAACAAATTGACTGCTCGTTCCTCATCACCCATTTCTAAAAGTTCTTCTGCCAAAACCATCTTGAATTGAATTGCTTCTGGCCAGGTACTATGATAAAGATCTGCCAGTTTCTGAACAGTATTTGTATCCTGGTTTAAGTAGACCGTTTTAAGATGATATACATTGATCAAAGCATTATCTTGCTTTAGAGAGAGAATTCTAAAAACCATTTGCGAGGCATCATCTACCTTGTTTTGAATAATGGCTTTTTGAACGGCATGCAGGGCCGGACTCCAGACTGGCAGCATATTTTTCTGAACCCCTTTGCCACCAAGAGCGAATTGAGAAGCCTGGCTGAGCAGTTTCTCGGATGCACTCACCGGAAGATGTCCTAAAAACTGATAGGCTTCCAGAAATTCCGGGTCCGATTTTAGCAAGTCATTCACCAATTCTATGGCCTTTTGCCAATTCTTTTCAGCAGCAAAGAATTTCGCGAGATAAAGTTTTATTCCAAGGTCACCGGGATATGCGCCAAGCCATTTTAACGCTGCCTGTCGTCCAAAAACATTTTTTTGGTGGCTGAGGGCAGACCCAAGAATTTGGATCAGTGTTCCACGCGAAATTGCCGTCTGCGAACTTCTAGGATCATCCAACATGTTGTTTTGCCTCCAATGGAGAATGTACAAAATTAAGAGCGATTACTCCGGCCAGTTGCCGCCGAATACTGGCATCTTTTGGTGATAAATTTGCAGCCATACGCAGCATTTTTTCTGCACCTTGATAATCTTTTACTTCTTTCATGATCTGTCCAGTCTTGTAATACGCACGCGCATCATTGCTATCCCGCAAGATTGCTTCCTGATAAGCATCCAGTGCGTTAGGATAATTTTGTTGGTCAAAATAAATATCTCCAACTTCCAGACAGGAAATCACATCTTCACTATTAATGGCTGCCGCTTTACTAAAGTATTCCAAAGCTTGATCTAAATGACCTTGTTTCTTTAATAGTCCTCCCAGGAGCAACAGAATTCCTGGTTGTTCCATTGAAATTCTTAACGATTTCTTCGCATTCTCTTCCGCAGCTTGAAAATCTTCCAAATCGTTATAAAGCAGCGCCAGGAGAGAAAATGCCTCCCAATCTTCCGAATCTTCCACAGTCATTTGAGACACTACTTTAAGCGCTTCTACCAGGTTGCCGATTTCCCTCAAATTCCAGGCTAGAGAAACTTTCAACTCATGGCTTTCAGGGTTGTTCACCAGAGCTTTTTCAGCCATTCGAACAGCATCTTGATATTTTTTTTGAGTTTCCAGAATGGAAATCATAAGTAAATACCCGGCTACGTTTTCAGGATTTTTTTGAATGACCTGATAAGCATTTTGCTTGGCCTTTTCATATTGCTGCATTTTTACAAAGATGTAACCTTCCTGCAAAACCGCCTGCATATTCTGAGAATCCATATTTTTAGAAATTTGAATCGATTTCAAAGCAAGATCAACTTTTCCTTCCATTAAAAATGCCTGGGATTGGTAATAGTGATATTCAAAAGTGGAGCTGAGGTCTTTTTTATAGGTTTCCAATGTTTTCAAAACTTCTTCAGATTTACCATTTTTAAGCAAAGTATCAAGGTATGGAATTATTACAGTTTTTATGGAATCTGATTCCTTGATAATTTTCTCCCACAGGTTCATAGCCTTGCCATTCTCCCCCATACTTTCGTACAAATTTGCTTCTGTGACTTGCCAATTCTCTTCATCACTCCAGGTTTGATTTGCCTTTTTGCAGTATTCAAGCGCTTCTGAAATGTTATTAAGCTTGTTGTGGCAATAAGACAATGTCATATTTATTAATGGATTTGATTGAAAGCCTGCATCTGAAAATAGGTTGATAACCTTATGAGGCGCAACCGTTAATTGGTGGCTTGCGAAGGTCAGCAAATTGTTAGCTACAGTTTCTGATGAACTCAGAAAATCCTCAACGTCTTCGATTTTTTCAAGAGTTAATAATCGCCTAATCAGCAAGTATTTCAAAGACGGGATGCCCTCTCCGTTAATCAACTCACGGTTGACGTCGTTTTCATCACCGCTACCACTCAGGTAAAGCAAGTCGTTATAGTTTTTAATGAATTCAGTTGAGCCTTTCTGAGAAGCTTTTTTCTGTAATTGCAAGATAAATTGGTCATCACTGGCTTGCTTTTCCAACAAAACTGAACGATGGGATTTGACGCCTAACTGAGAGAATAATCCGGATAAATTATGACTTGCATTTACCAACAATAAAGTGAATAAGGATGGTTCAACATCACAATTTGTAAATTGCTGCCAATCGTTTATTAATCCGGATGCTATCTGGAATTCATATAAGTCAATTGCGCATAAAATCGCAAGGCGAAAGGTCAGGTTTTTCCAGGTTTGGGAAAGCAAAACGCTTATATTTTCACTTCCAAATGAAAATTTCATATTGGCTAGATTTTCAGATAGCTCCAAAAATGCTGTCCGTGCTTCTGAAAATTCATCTTTACTAATCAAATTCATTATGGCTAAACATTCAGACAATGGATTCTTAAATTGTGTGCCGAAATCCTTCTTCACTCCATTCGATCTCTGAAATCGATTGATTAGAAAATCAAACGCTTGTTTGATCGGCCATAAAACCTCATCCTCTTGATTTAGGTTTTCCATGTCGATGGTTGACAGATAACTGTATGCAGTTTCATAATCGTTCAATTGCAAAGAAATATCAGCGGCAAACAATTTGTAGGCCGAAACTGACGGTTGCAATCGAATAACCTGGTTTATACTTGCCAGACTTTTCTCAAATTGATTTGCTTTGATAGCACAGCCAGCCAGCCTGGTCAAAGTGAATTCATTTTTCTCCATTGCTTCAATCCAAGCCAACGGAACAAAAAATTCATTGTTCTTTTTAATTAATAAGTACTCTGCCAATTTCTTTTTCGCTTGCAAGGATTGATCATATGCATCTAAAGCAGAGGAATATTGTTTCAATCCCATTAACACTTCCGCTTGCATCGAAAAAGTTGCAGCAAATGTGTAATTCTGAGAAATTAATTTTTGAATATGTTCCAATCCTTCTTGCCATTTGTTATTTATGACACAGAGGTAAATTAATTCCAACTGATTTTCAAGTGATAATGGAGAAAGCGTTAATATTCCTTTTTTGTAAGCCTGATACGCATTTTCAAAGTTTTCCAGTCGCAAGAAAATCATTGTCAATTTTCGTAAAATGGAATAATCTGAAATGACCTGATTTAATAATGATGCCAGAGTCGAGTTGGCTGCTTGCAAATTGCCAACGATGACATATTCATTTGCTAATTGAATTGCCAGCTCGGGATTGTCGTTACTAAGCAAGTTGGCGTATTCCAGTGCTTTAATCACTTCATTTTCATTAGATAATTTCTTCATAAAGCTTGCGTACCAGATCAAGTTGCGCACATCTGTCGCACAAAGATTGTAAGCTTCCATGGCCATCTGTGATGCCTCATTATTTAATTTTGCTGTGAGATACGCCTCAGCCAAAGCTTGTTTAATACCTACATGGTTAGGATTGTAAGAAACTGAGTCTTTTAACATGACCAATCCCATTTCAATTTCTCCAAGGGCATTTTTTACCAACCCAAGGCCAGCAGAAATGCGCCAGGTCCATTCAGAGAGGTCGTTATCTCTTTTTTGGCTGTTATCTACCAAATCTAAATATATTGAATGAGCGGCCTCAAATTCGTTTAGGAGGAAAAGAACTTCTGCCAGGAGAATATGGGCATAGGTCTTTTTTTCATCACTTTGTTTTATAAAAGCTTGAAGTGTTTTTTGCGCAGCTAATAAATGTTCCATTGAAGGCTTGTTTTGTTCTGTAAGTGAAAACTGATTCTCACTATCATTTAAAATTGTTTTCACATACAAGAGAAGCCATTCCGGTTTCGCTCCTGTTTCAGCTGAAATAGCAATTTCAAAGCTTGCCAGCGCTTGTTCACGATTATCATTCTCTAAACATCTTTGCGCGTCCATAAAAGCCAGTTCTGGGTTATTGGCCCACTTCCCTTTAGCCTTCAAAAGGTATCTTTGACTTTCATCCAAGTGCCCAAGTTCCTTTAGCGTATGAATTAAATTAATGTAATAATTTTCATCTTCTGAGTTGAGAGCGATTGCTTTTCGTAAGTAAGGTAAGGCTTCAGCGAACAAATTTTGGTGTAAGCATACTCTCGCTAAAGCATAATGAATCTCATCGGATTCAGGGACAGCCAAGACTGCCGACCTTAATGTTGTGATGGCCTCATTAAAATTCTCTGCCACCTCAAATATTTCAGCCAGTGTCAACCAGGCTTCGGCGCTAGTGGCATCTCCTTGTAAGGCTTTCTTCAAAGAAATTTTAGCTGTTTCGTATTCACCCTCAAGGAATTGAATTTTTCCATTTATGGAATAAACTAAAGCGTCTTCCATTCCGTGACTGGCTAATTTCTCACATAATTTCTTGGCTTCCTCAATTTTGCCGGCATTACAAGCTGCGTTCGCATAATCGAACCAATCGCTTTGTTCAACTTTTCCATTGGCTTCAGCTGTTTCCCATTCTAAATATAGGGTTTCCCAATCTTTCTTTTGAATTAGTAGCTTTCGAAGATTCTTTTGAATTTGCGCATTGGCAGGCTCAATCGCAGCATTTATTTTATATTTCTCATATTGCAATTCAGAGTTGGCGAATTGGTCAATATTGTCAGTGATAATTGCTGAAATGATTGGATTGTTTTTTGAGATCATGTCGAGAAATGAAAGATAAGCCTCAATCTGATCGGCCAGCTCAAGATGTTTTAACGAGTCGATGATTGTGCGATGGTCAATCTTCTGTAACAATTCAATCTCATCAACGGCTGGCCAATTTGCCTGGCGTTCATGCAACCATACGTAAAAGTCTCTGGTAGCCAGTTCCTTGGCGCGGTTTTCTTCCCCTTTTTCTTTTAAGGCAATAGCTGAATTTAACTTTTGAATAATTGAGTTATCTAATGATGTATTACTTCCTTCCAAATCAACATATGAATTCGTTCCACCTGGTTTAAAGTGCACATTTTGGCTTGTATCACTGCTTGGATCAATGTAGCCATATTCACCGAATGCTTCATCCGAGCGAATAAAGAGTAAATCTATGAAATTTTGAAGTTTATTGGTGGTTTCTTTGGCTGCCTTAAAATGCGCATTAGCTTGATGGCTAGATTTTTCAAGTACATTCTTATATCCAGAAAGGATATGTTCTTGAATCTTTTCTTCAATAACTTTGAAAGATGAAATAGGATTGTTGTCAGTTTCAAACTGATATTGATCAGGTTTGCGAAGGACATTTGAAATTTCCGGAACCATAAACCCTAATTGTCCCGGGAATGATTGATACCAACTAATCTGTTTTGCCATTGGACTATTTTCAACCAGATTCTTGATAATATTTGCTTTTTTCTTCTTATCAAACAATTGCACTGAAATAATATGGTTTACCAGCGAAATGGCAAGATTCTCATCTTTATCATCAGCAATCGCAATTAAGAAATCTTGGGAATAATCCAACAAGCTGTAGAGAATCGCCAGCGGAGTTCTCCAACATTGATAGAAAAAAGAGCGCGATTCAAAACGCTGGATTCCTAATTCGGTCAAAATGCCATGCCAATTTTGTGTTTTTAAGCCGCGTTCATAGAGCGCCAGGCCTAATAAAGTTGCTTGCTTCAGATCCTGCACTCTTCCCTTGCCGTTGCGAATTGTCTCAAAGAGTGTGACTGCACTCTTTAAGTAAAGTTTCTCAGAAATTGGTCTTGACCGTATATCTAAAGAAAGCCCGGAGTGAATCAATGCAATCGACCCCAGATTCCAATCTTCGATATTTTGGCCCAGTGATTCAACAATCTTTTTCACTGTTCCCAAATCAATAAAGGCTTCCCAGACAATTTTGTCCAGGCGAAGTGATTCGAATAATTTCTTTTGATCAGTCTGTGAGATTGTTGCGTCAAAATATTGGAAAAATGGTGTTGATTTCATTCAGACTCCTATCAAGATTTATGCGAATTGCATTAGTAAATAAATCGAACCACTCATAACCAGTGCGCCCATTATCACCAGAAATACACCTACGCCTGCAGAAGTTTGTACTAATTGGTTAAGAGATTCAATCAAAACGGAGGCATTACCAACCAAACCTGCCATTTCTTCAGCAATCCCCTTTTGAACAATTTTCTTGGTCTCATTGGCGATTTTGTTGATCCCTACACCGAAAACACGTGAGACCAAAATGTACATACCGATTAGAAATGTCAGCGCGCCAACCCCTAAAAGGAGAAGCCCTAATTTATAAAATAATTCTGCAGACATCATCAAAAATACCTCCTGAATTGATAGTTCAAGAGGTATGATGCAAGATCAGTGCCAGGCTTTAGTTTTTCTTCCTGATGATCGTGTAGGGTATGTCGTTCAAATCAATTACCCCGCTGTCATTCGATATCATAGAAAATTCGAGTACATGACTTAATTCACGGACATTGCCAGGCCAATCATAAGCAATGATTGCCTCAAGTGCCCGCGGAGTGATGTCTTCAACGTTTAAACCCCTTTGGGAGTTAATCAATTTAATCAGGAAACCGACCAGTTCAGGAATGTCTTCTTTTCTATCACGTAAGGCAGGAATTTCCAGATCAATAACTTTTAATCGGTAATAAAGATCTTCTCGAAACTCATTTTTGGCAATCATTTCCAACAAATTGCGATTTGAGGCTGCAATCAACTGTACATCAACGTGAATTTCTTGAGTTCCACCCAGGCGTCTAAATGATTGAGTTTCAATAGCACGCAAGAGCTTGGCCTGAATATCCATGGCCATTGATGAAATTTCATCTAGAAAGAGGACGCCCCCATCGGCAGTTTCCATTAATCCCAGTTTTCTTTTATCAGCACTCGTAAAGGAATTGGCTTCATGGCCAAACAATTCAGATTCGAGCATGGTGCTTTGTATTGCTCCGCAATTTATGGCCACAAACATCTTATCCTTGCGCGGACCGCTATGGTAAATATATTGTGCAAGTATGTCTTTGCCAACTCCGGTTTCACCCGATATCAAAACACTGGCTGAAGCCATAGCTGCGCGTTGGGCTAGGTTATATACCTGCTGCAGTTCTTTATTATTGCTGGGGACAAATTTGAAATTTTTCCTTTGAATATCCTGGAAAAGAAAAAGCTGTCGCCGCATTCGAACCAGTTCAACAGCTCTTTTAATCGTTAACTCCAAGCGTTCCAATTTTATTGGTTTTGTAATGTAATCAAGTGCGCCATTTTTCATCGCATCCACTGCAATTTCAATATCAGGAACACCGGTAATTAATATAATGGGCGGATTATTGGGGAAATAAGCGCTTTCATATAAAAGTGTGGGACCAAACCCATCAGGCAATTGCACATCCAGCAACACCAGATCAGCGTTACCTTTTTTTAATTCTTCACGCGCATCCCCAAGTGTTCCCACACCAATTACATCGTAGTCCAACGAGGTAAGAAATGACTCTAAAGTAGAGCGCGCATTTACTTCATCATCTACAACCAGTACTGTAATGCCCATTTATATTTCTCCCTGTTTTACAGGTAAGTATACAGCAAAAATTGTGCCGCCACCCGGGTATGATTCCACGGAAATATTGCCACGGTGTGCCGTTATTATCCGTTTACTAATGGCCAAACCTAATCCAGTTCCGGTTTTTTTGGTGGTGATAAAGGGTTCAAAAATACGCCCAGCGACTTCCTCAGGTATTCCCGGGCCGTTATCTGTAATCTTAATTTCAATTTGTGGGTGATTTGAAATTGTTTGGATTTCCTGAATGATTATTCCCAGTGTGCCATTGGGCAACTGGGACATTGCCTCTACTGCGTTACTGATCAAATTTGTAAAAACTTGTTCCAATAAGCGTGGATCAGCTGAGATTTCAGGCAGTTTTTCGGGTTTCTGAACAAAATCAACAACACCAACGCGCATCATTCTCGGTTTCCAGCGATCAACAACCCGTTGCACTAACACACCTGCATCAATCGTCTCAAACTTAGGATCAAAAGGTTTGGAATAAGACAAAATTCCTTCCATTTGATGTGTCAAACGTTCGCAATCCAAGTTCATTCGATCTACTAGGTCTTTATTTTTGGGATCATCTGCGAAGGTTCTTGAAAGCATTTGCAATCCCATGGATATATTATTAATCGGGTTTCGGACTTCATGTGCAAATACAGCCAAAAATTCGCCAAGAATCGCTCTTTGTTCGAGCTGCTGTGCTCGTACTCTGAATTCTTCATTTTCACTCACATCTCGCAAATAAATCAATAATGCATACAATTCGTCTCTGTGAATGACGGGAATGATTTTTAATTCAACGGGAATGGAATCCCCATCTCTTCTGTGGATCTGCACAATGCCCAAGCGCTGAAGATACAACTCCTGCCGGCTGGATTCCAATAACGGCATTAAATTGTCTGGCCCAATTAAGATATTTTCTATCGGGTGGCCTATAATTTCGCGCATCTGATAGCCAAGCATTAACTCAGCGCTTGGATTAAGAAACCAAATGCTACGATCTGTGTTCAGCACGACAATACCATCTTGAATTTGGTTGATTATTTCAGATTGGACGGTGAGCTTCCATTCATCTTTACTAATTTTGGTGCGTAGATTTGAAACCAAGACAAAGTATTGAAAAAGCGATGATAAGGTAGCGCTAAAGACATCCATAATTGCTACAATAAATTTCGATGGCTGTGTTTTTTCATGCCCAACCACCAGTAAACCTGAGGCGGTTTTACCAGGTCCCATAGTGGAAGTGGCTACATAAGTAAGATTCAAAATCCTGGCCGTTTTATGAATTTCAGTGTACATTCGTTGACCAGGAACCCAGATCGTTGTGCTTTGATCCAATCTTAGTTCATGGGTTGAAATATCCAGAGGAAACTGATGGGCAGGGTTTGCGGATACAGACAATCCCAGTTCCGGATATTCACTTTTTGCCTGGTATATATAAACATGACCGGTTTCAAAAAATTCAGAAATTTCATCAACAGCTTTTTGGAACGCTTCTTCAAGTGTTTCAGATTCAATTAAACGTAAGAGACTTTGGGTTACCTTAAATAGATTTTCCTGCCAACTATACTGTTGTTCCAAATATTGCTGCTCAGGAATGATTAAATAAACATAAAGATGCTCAAGTTCATCAAGTACAAACACACGAATGAATACTGTCCGGCGGTTCTTATTGCGAGTAATCAGCTCAGCTGGCACAGCTTCTTTGCGGGAAAACTGTTGCGCATTCTCTAATTCAATAATATCTTTAAAAGATACCGCCGCGATTTCCACTGGCGAAAAGGCTGTGAATTTATTAAACTCACTGTTGCAATTTAGAATAGTACCTGAAGAATTGTCGACAAGTACAGCTGGGTCTTCAAGTATATTTAACAAATTACGATAAACCACGGTATTTTCCTCCTGTGGTTTACCGACAAGTAAATTTTTTATCCAATTTGAATTACTTGATGTCATTTTCTCCTATAGGGATTGTCGTAAGTGTGCCGGCAAAATCCCTTCGATCGCGCGATACTTCGCCACTGTCCTTCTGGCAACCCGAATACCTCTTTCATCCAAACGCTTCTGAATTTCGGTATCACTCAACGGTTTAGTCTCAGTTGAAATTATCTCACGCAATATCGTTCTGGCAGAAAGACTGCGATCAAAAAATGCAGCCATGGGCACAATTTTCCGATTAGGTAATTGTACTGACTTTCCAGAAACAGCGCGAGAAATTGTTGATTCGTGCACACCTAACTCTTCTGCCAGACTCGCCCTCGTAATGGGTTCCAGAAATTCCTCACCCTTTGTTAAATATGCGCGTTGTGTAACTACCAGAAGAGTCATCAATCGCTGCATGGTGTGATTTCGCTGTTGTAAGCACTTCACAAACAAGGACGCCCGATCCATGTCTCCTCGCATTGCGTCTTTAGATTCCCCTTCACTCTCTTTGATCGCTTTTTTATACAATGAACTAACTTGCAGAATTCCCCCAAAGGGCATGATGATCTCCACGACCATTTGAGATTTTGGATCATCATTCATGAAACCAATAATTACATCGGGTTGTTGATAGACGCTTGTCTCCTGACTGCTCGGATTACGAACACTACCCCAATGAGAACGGCCAGGAAATGGGTTCAGGTTTTCACTGATAAATTCAGCAATTCTTTCTACTCGTTGTACACCTATGCCAAGGATCTTGGCAATCTCAGCATATTGCCGGCGACTTAAGTAATCAAGGTGTCCTTCCACAATCTCATCAGCATATTCCGGCACAAGACCTGCCTCAGATAAAACTTCTAATTGGATCTTCATGGCTTGATTCGGCCCGGTTGATCCAACTCCGATCGGTTCTGCTAATTGAATAACTCGCTGAACGTCTTCGACCTCACTAACCGGAATATGAAAATAGCGGGCAATTTCCATCAGGGAAACTGCCAGAAAACCATCATCATCCAAATTGGTTAATAAGTGGACGGCGATCAATTGCTGGTCTTTGGTCAACTCTGTAGCGATCTGGCGAAGTACGTAGGTTGTCAGATCTTCTGTAACTGGTGAAATTGGTTCATCCGGATAATCCTGATCGGTGTAATCCCGTTTCGGAAAAAAGTCATCCATTGGAGAAATATAGACAACCGGTTCCGTTGGGTCATTTGTGTTAGGACGCGAACACAATGGACAAATTCCATCTGGAGGCAAAACTCGATGGCAATGAGGACATCTTCGTTCCTCCACAATTTCAAGCGCCGGGTTAGAAGCTAATTCTGAATCAATTTGTTGTTTCAATTCAAATGTGTTTAAACTCAGAAGAGTCATAGTTTGAGCAAGATGAGCAGTTGTATGGCTTTGCTTTAGAACCTGGCGTTGGTATATCATAATAACCTCTCTTGAAAAATTATAGCTTGACAGACTTAATGTTGCAAGTTATATGCCACCGTAATTTTGTAAGGTAAAATCTTAAGTATGACAGATGAATCTAAAAGAATCACAATTGTTGGAGCTGGTTTGGCTGGCAGTGAGGCGGCCTGGCAATTGGCTGAACGAGGATTCCCTGTTCGACTATACGAAATGAGACCCACAGTTCAAACTGGAGCGCATGAAAGTGATAAATTCGCTGAATTGGTATGCTCAAACTCGCTTGGATCAAACTTATTCAATCGTGCATCCGGTTTGCTTAAAACAGAACTCCGTACACTTGGTTCTTTGTTAATTTCTCTTGCTGATGAAACCGCCCTCCCAGCCGGCGGTGCACTGGCTGTCGACCGAGCTTCTTTCTCGGAAAAAGTAACCAAGATCATTTCAAACCATCCGAAAATTGAAGTAATTCGCCAGGAAGTACTTGAAATTCCCGAGGGTCCTACCATCATCTCTTCAGGACCATTAACCTCTGCCAAATTAAGCCAGCAACTCAGTAAGTTTTTTGGCCACAAAAATTTATTTTTCTTTGACGCAATAGCACCGATCATTTACTCAGACAGTATTGATCTTAACATTGCCTTTAGGGCTTCACGTTATGATCATGAGAATAACGAAAATGGAGATTACATCAATTGCCCATTCTCTCGCAGTGAATATGATGTATTTGTAAACAGCCTTAGAAATGCTGAACGGATTCAATTAAAATCCTTTGAAGAAGAAATTAACAGAGGAGTATCAGCCGGTTCGGCAACTTTTTTTGAAGGATGTCTCCCGATCGAAGTTTTGGCCAGTCGAGGCCAGGAAGCATTAGCTTTTGGGCCATTAAGACCGGTTGGTTTGCGTGACCCACGCTCATCCAAAAGACCGCATGCCGTTTTGCAATTACGTCAAGATAATCTGGCTGGTGACCTCTATAATATGGTTGGCTTTCAGACCAACCTGACTTTTTCAGAACAAAAAAGGATCTTCCGACAAATTCCTGGATTGGCAAATGCAGAATTTGCTCGATTTGGCCAGATGCATCGCAATACTTTCATCGCTTCACCATTGGTGCTCAAGCCCTCATTAAATACAATAAAAAGAAACGACCTCTTTTTTGCTGGCCAAATTACTGGTGTTGAAGGGTATGCTGGTAATATTGCAACCGGTCTGATCGCTGCGAGGAACATGGCCAGGATACTTACATCCAAAGAACCGCTCGTCTTTCCTGTTTTTACAATGATTGGTTCCTTATTAAACTACATCACCCAGGCTTCAATGAAAGACTTCCAACCAATGAAAGCAAATTTTGGTCTGTTTCCCAAACTAGAAGACAAAATAAAAAATAAGAACGAACGTTATCAGAAATTTAGTGAAAGAGCATTATCAAACCTGATCAACTACTGTCAGATGATGGGGGAACCTTTTCTATGAATAAAAAGCTCATCGTTGTGCTGGTGATAATTGTCCTGATCTCAGTACAATCTCTGATCATCATCAAACCTACAACACCCGAAGAGCCACTTTCTTTTAGTGGAGAAAGTGCCCTAAAATTCGCAGAGAGTCAATTGGCGTTTGGAAACCGCACCCCAGGAAGTCACGCTCATCAACTTACAATAGAATTCATTCAAAACAAGCTAAATGAATTTGGTTGGCAGACGAATTTGCAGGAAGAAGATCTTGGATTTTACACAATCAAGAACATCATTGCCAGTCGCAATTTAACATCTAAACCTTGGATTATCCTGGCTGCCCACTACGATACACGCTTTTTTGCGGATCAGGACCCCAATCCTCAAAATCGTTTGCTCCCTGTTCCGGGAGCAAACGACGGTGCATCAGGAGTTGCTGTTTTATTGGAACTAGCCCGCGTGCTGCCCCCCTCTCTTGAAAGAAACGTTTGGTTAGTTTTCTTTGATGCAGAAGATCAAGGAAGAATTAATAATTGGGATTGGATTTTGGGATCCACAAGCTTTGTTAATCAATTGGAAGGGAATCCTGATAAAGTGGTCATTATCGACATGATTGGTGATGCGGACCTAAATCTGTATTATGAAGGTAAATCGGATCCAACAATTCGAGCTGAAATCTGGGAAGTAGCAGCAAAATTGGGATACAAGGAAATATTTATCCCACTTGAGAAATATACAATGCTCGACGATCATATTCCGTTCTTAAATGCTGGCATACCTGCGGTCGATATAATCGATTTTGACTATCCTTATTGGCACACACGCAGCGATGTCCTGGAAAACATTTCAATAAAAAGCTTGCAGGCAGTTGGAGATACAATCTTTAATTGGCTTCTAATCCCGTAAACTATTGGAAATAAATGCTTAATTCGACTAAACTTAGTCTGGATATGCAACCATATAAATTGTTTTTAGGGCTAAAAGCTAGTTGGATCGATCAGGTCAGAGAGCAATTGACCAGTCAATCCGCTTTGACAGAAGATCTAACTGCTCAATTCACGCAGTTTTTTGAAAACCTGGGAATTAGTTTGCAAACAGGCGATATAACAGGCTTGGATAATTTATTGCAAAATTGGTCTGAATCCTTAACCGAATCTGACCTGGCAGGTAATGAGCATGCAATTGCAAAGATTGTGAAAGATCTTTGTTCCATCACCCAGACAATAATTTTGGATAATCTCGCAGCCGAAGACGCAGTTACCCTTTTGAAAGTGATTTTCCCTATCATCGCAAGTTTGCACGAGATGACGGTGAAATATGAGATTGGATCGCAAACGGCTTTTTACCGTAAAAAGCTACTCCAAATTCAAGAAGATCTTGACAAAAACGAAAAAAGCAAGACTGGTTTTATCACAATCGCTGCACACGAATTAAAAACACCCCTTACCATTATCGAAGGCTATACTTCTATGTTGACCACAAATTTTAAAAATAAAAAGTTCAATCAAGATGACACTGAGATATTGGAAGGCATTCAAAATGGTACTCTCCGCCTTAAGAATTTAATCGATGACATGATTGATGTCTCATTGATTGAGAATGGCATGCTTGAGTTAAATACTCAAAAAATCTGGCTTAATCGAGTAGTCGAAGCAATCATTTTTGAAATGGAAAAAAACGTTACTGAAAGGAATATGACCATTGAAAATGTTCCTTTTCCCGGTTTTAATGATCCTTTAAATGGTGATCCACAGCGACTTTTGCAAGTTTTCCGTAATGTAATTTCAAATGCCATTAAATATACACCTGATGGAGGTAACATCAGAATTCACGGACGCCGCTTACCTGGTTTTTTAGAGACAACTGTCAAAGATAATGGGATTGGTATCGATTTAGAAGACCAGAATAAGATTTTCAACAAATTTTCCCAAATTAGCAGTTCCAAGTACCATTCCAGTGGCAAGATAAAGTTCAAAGGCGGCGGTCCAGGATTAGGTTTATATATTTCCAAAGGCATAATTGAAAAACATGGGGGAACCATGTGGGTCGATTCGAGTGGATATGATGAGTTAAATTTACCCGGCACTTGTGTTCATATATTACTGCCGGTATCAGAATAGAACGCTTTCAAAAAGGGAAGAATGAATACTTATAATTTCTTTATACCAGCAAATCGCATTTCAAATTTCAAGCCATATTTTTTCGCATCCCTGGCTAAAAAGTTTAATCGATTGCAAGCGGAAGGCATGGATATCATTCGAATTGATATGGGTTCGCCAGACTTACCCCCGCCGGATTTTATTATTGAGCAATTATGCCAACAAGCTCATTTGCCTAATGTTCACGGTTATTCTGCTAATGGCGGTACACCTGTTATCCGCCAGGCAATCGCATCCTATTACAAAAAACGCTTTGATATCAATCTTGATCCAGGAAATGAAGTACTGGCATTAATTGGATCAAAAGAAGGTCTATTCAATCTTTCTCAAATCATTCTAAATCCAGGCGATTTGGTGCTGATTTCTGATCCCGGCTACCCGGTTTATTCAGCCAGCACATTGATTGCCGGCGGCGAAATTTATAAAATGCCGCTTACATACGAAAATAACTTCCTTCCGGATTTCTCTCAAATCCCAGCGGAAACCGCCAGGCAAGCCAAGCTTATGTGGTTGAACTACCCTAATAACCCCACAGGAGCTGTTGCTTCATTGGAATTCTTTAAATCTGCCGTCGACTTTGCCAGAGAATACGAAATAATCATTGCTCACGATGCTCCCTATGTGGATATTTGCTTCAATAATTATGTTGCGCCCAGCATTCTACAAGTTCCTGGAGCCAGAGAATTAACCGTTGAATTCAACTCTCTTTCAAAAACGTACAACATGGCCGGCTGGCGGGTTGGCATGGCTGTCGGTAATGCAGAAATAATCAAATATCTCTCCACATACAAAAGCCAGGTTGATTCCTCCCACTTTATCCCAATCCTGGATGCGGCTGCAACAGCATTGACAAGCGATCAAAGCTGGTTGGCAGATCGCAATAAAATATATGAAACAAGGCGGGATATCGTAATCGAAGGGTTACGGCGGGTTGGTTTTTCTGTTGAGACTCCGCCAGCAGCGATCTATGTTTGGGCAAAACTTCCACAAGGGATTAACGACAGTATGACCTTTTGTGATCAACTGCTTGAAAACACAGGTGTCAGCACCACACCGGGATTAGTGTATGGTGAATTTGGTGAAGGATACATCCGAATTTCATTGGGAACTGCCACCGACCGCATCAGCGAAGCAATGGATCGCATTGTCAAATGGATGAATTAATAAAGGTACCCATATATGAATAAAGAAACAACACCGACAAAAATGTTAACAGAAAAGGCAATTTTGGTGGGTGTCGATATTTATAATGAGAAATCCTGGCTTTCCTTTGAAGATTCACTGGACGAATTGGCATTGCTCGCCTCCACAGCTGGCTTGGTGATAGTCGGCGAGTTGACACAAAGCCTATCACGGCCTTATGGGGATACCTATATTGGCTCAGGAAAAGTGGATGAATTGAAAGCTCTCGTACAGGAAACTGACAGTAATGTGGTCGTTTTCGATAATGAGCTCTCTCCCCGTCATCAACGTGAATTAGAAAAACTGCTAGGAGAAGACGTTCATATAATTGACCGCACCGCCCTTATTCTGGACATTTTCGCCCAACATGCAAGCACTCGCGAAGGTATTTTACAAGTTGAGCTGGCTCAATATGAGTATCGGTTACCACGCCTGACTCGTGCCTGGACGCACCTTGCAAGACAGGCAGGCGGTGGCGGCGGCAGGACTGGAAGTGTCGGTGGAGTTGGTTTGCGCGGGCCAGGTGAGACCCAACTTGAAGTTGACCGACGAGAGATTCACAAAAAAATCGCTATTCTAAAAATAGAAATTGAGAAAATCCGCGCCCACCGCAGCCGATACCGAGCCCAAAGGAAACGCAGCCGAATTCCAACAGTCGCATTGGTCGGCTACACGAACGCTGGCAAGTCTACTTTGCTCAACCTTCTATCCGATGCAGGAGTAATGGTTGCTGATAAACTATTCGCAACATTGGATCCAACCACCCGCCGTGTTAAATTACCCGAAGGCCATATCTGTCTCTTCACGGATACAGTCGGATTTATCCAAAAATTGCCCACACAACTCGTGGCAGCATTCAGAGCAACCCTTGAAGAAATTGCGGAAGCAGAATTACTTTTACATATTGTGGATATTTCTCACCCGTCCGCTCTCGCCCAGTGGCAATCTGTAAATGATACATTGGCTGAATTGGATGCTCAGCATATCCCAACAATCACCGTACTGAATAAAATTGATAAATTATCCAATCCCGAGATAACAAAATTCATTCCAGGGTCGGTTTCTATATCCGCTCTTCAGAACATTGGGATCGAAAATTTGCTTGCAGCGATCGAAAAAGAACTATTTTTTAGTTTTATTCCGGTACTTGTCAGGCTTCCTTACCAAGAAGGGAAACTTATTTCTTTAATGTATGAACAAGGCAAGGTGGAAAGTTCTGACCATCAGAAAAGTGGTGTCGTTGTCAATGGGAGTGTTCCAGTCAGACTCTTGCCTCTTTATGAACCTTACTTTATCCAACCAGGAGAAATTGAAGAACTGTCTGGTGAAGAAGAAACAGATGAAAATGAAAGATAAATTCTCGAAATTTCTGGATCAAACTTCCAATTTCCTTTCTCAGAAAAAAGGTTTATTACCCATGATTGGGTTGATCCTTATTATTATAAATTTCGTAATAGTGCTTAGTTCTCAAGGCTGGCTTGCAAACACCAATTTTTTTCTTCATATTGGCGCCAGTATAGCCATTCTTGGATTCTTAATCGCCTGGGCACTGTGATAAGAAAAACCTCCGATCTCTCGGAGGTTTTTTAAACCTAGCTTTTCTTTTCTTTTTCGACTTGAATGACTTCTCTGCCTTGATATTGCCCACAACTTGGACAAACGGTATGGGGAAGCCTCATCTCGCCACAATTACTGCATTGAACAAGATTGGCTGTCGTCAGACTGTCATGAGAACGGCGACGATCCCTGCGGCCTTTGGAAATTTTACGTTTTGGAAGTGGGCCCATTTCAATTTCTCCTATCGGAATAATTCCAGTAATTTTTTTTTAATAAGACGACACATTATACCCTCTGCTATAAAGTACGTCAAGATATTTATTTTCAATTTGATCCCTTCCGCGTTTATCGTCCTGAGTGTTATAAATGTGAATAAAGAGGACAAGACAGGTGGCTTGCCTACTCATATCCCTTCAAACGGAGTATAATCCGACCGTTAAATAACACATGCTTGGATTGAATAGGATTGGAGGATTGTATCTAATGAAGCAACGTTATATTAATTTGATCCTTATCCTGGTGCTATTAGCAGCAGTGATTTGGATTGATCTTCCATCAACGACCAAATTACCACTTGTAAACAAACCTATCGCGACAGTATTGGGTTTGGATTTGCGAGGTGGTATGCAGGTAATTTTAAAAGCTGAAATCCCTGAAGGTACGGTAGTTGCCCCTGATGCGCTTCAAGTCGCCAAACAAATCCTGGAGAATCGTTCCAGCGGGCTCGGTGTCAATGAGGTCCAATTCCAGGTTGCAGGATCTGACAGAATTGTTGGCGAATTTCCTGGGTTGACCAATACTGAAGACGTGATCGCTGCAATCAAACAGGTTGGCGTTTTAGAATTTGTTGATTTGGGAAATAATGATTGGAACTTTTCTCAAGGACAGGAAATCAAAACAGATTTCACATTACCCAATAAAACTGAATCCGTTCCTGTTCCACCAGCAGATGGCAGCCAACCGGCTGAACCTCCCGTTTTTCATACGATCATGACCGGCAACGACCTTGTTTCTGCTGTTGTTGATATGCCCGTCCCTGGTACCTATCAAATTAATTTTGAGTTGACTCCCAATGGCTCAAAAATTTTTGGAGATTATACCAAAAATAATATCGGGAAAATCCTTGCCATTGTTCTTGATAATAAAATAATTTCCGCCCCGCGCATCAACTCTGCCATAACGGAGGGCAGTGGTACCATTCAAGGTCAATTTACCTATGACGAGGCAAATGCGTTGGCAGTGCAATTACGTTATGGCTCCCTTCCAATTCCTCTAAGCGTAGAGCAAATCCGCATCATTGGACCGACACTTGGCTCTGATTCATTAAGCAAAAGTCTCTTAGCTGGTTTGATTGGTCTAATTCTTGTAGCTGCTTTTATGATCATCTTCTATAGATTGCCAGGGGTTACCGCTGTTTTTGCGATTTTTATATATGCCGCAATTACATTTGCACTTTTCAGGCTAATTCCTGTGACACTCACTTTACCTGGTATCGCAGGTCTGATTCTATCAACCGGCAGCGCTCTGGATGCCAACATCCTTATATTTGAGCGCTTGAAAGAGGAATTGCGCAATGGAAGAACGCTATTCCAGGCAATTGACCTTGGTTGGAAACGTGCCTGGCCTTCCATTCGTGATTCAAACATTGCGACTCTCATTACCAGTCTTATTCTCTTCTGGTTTGGTTCCTCTTTCGGCGCAAGTTTCGTAAAAGGTTTTGCAATTACGCTTGCGCTCGGAGTACTCGTCAGTTTATTCTCGGCAATCGTGGTGACGCGAACATTCCTCGCCATTGCGCTTGACCTCATTAAACATCCTGAAAACCACCTGAAGTGGTTTGGTATATAGGAGGTAGGCTAACATGAATATTTTAGGCAAACGATATATCTTTTTCTCAATTTCACTCATTTTCATCCTGATTGGGATGGCTATCATCATCTTCGATGGAATGCCATTGGCTGTAGATTTCAAAGGCGGCTCGCTTCTTGAGGTAGAATTTCCGAATACAACATTGCCAAGTACGGAACAGGTAAAAGATATTTACGACAAATATCAATTCAATGAAGTTTCCGTTCAAACCGCACTGGACGCCAATGATGAACGCACAATTCTGGTCATTCGCTCACCATTTATGGATGAAACAACGAAAAATGCAATTACAGAAGAATTACAGCAGAGCGTCGCTGCATCCAGCCTGGTTATCAATCGCTTTGACAGCGTCGGGCCAATCATTGCTCAACAGGTAGCCCAGCGTGCTGCCATCGCTGTTGGCATTGCAGCCCTGGCTGTTGTGATCTACATCACATTTGCTTTTCGTGGCATTCCACATGCATTCCGTTATGGTATCTGCGGAATCACCGCTATGCTGCATGATGTTTTGGTCGTTATCAGTCTCGCGGCAATTGGAGGTAAGCTTTTTGGTTGGCAAGTTGACTCCATGTTTTTGACTGCACTTTTAACCGTCATTGGGTTCTCAGTCCAGGACAAAATTGTGGTGTTCGACCGAATTCGTGAAAATAGTGTAATTTTCCGGAAACTTGAATTCGAAAAACTGGTCAACCACTCAATCGTCCAAACTTTGCAACGATCAATCAATACACAACTAATGACAGTTGAGTTCATGCTTTTGGCACTTGCATTATTCGGTGGTGTCACATTGCGAGAATTCGCGGTTTTACTGCTGGTGGGGCTCTTCAGTGGTACTTATTCTTCGATCTTCGTGGCAGCCCCTATCCTGGTCGTCTGGGAAAACAAGGAATGGCGAAATTGGTTTAAGAAGACCAGCAAATCAGCAGCTTAGTCTCAGACAAAATAATGTAAGAAGTAATACATATCATCAATAACTTCTTATGAATGACCATTGGAAAAAAGCAAGGATTTTGCGATAATTATGCAGAATCCTTGTTTTTTAACTCAACCATACCGGTTTGTTTAGGAGATGATAGATGAGAAAAGAGGTTGTATTAATCACTGGTGCGAACGGCGAAATAGGCCATGGCTTAATTTCATATTTTTTTGACAACGAGAATACCAACGTCCTTGCATTGGATGTCATGCCCCCTGATAAAGAATTAGAAAAGATGTGTGATCGTTTTATCCAAGGCGATATTCTTGATAACATGCTTTTAGGGCGTTTGGTAGCTGAATATGAAATTCGCGCCATTTATCATTTGGCCTCGATACTCTCTACCAAGGCCGAATACAACCCCGAAACAGCCCATAAAGTAAACGTAGAAGGAACACTCAATCTATTGCGTCTGGCCGTTGAACAAGCTGGATGGCAAGGAAAACCGGTTAAATTTCTCTACCCAAGTTCAATCGCCGCTTATGGATTGCCAGATCTCGAGATTAAGAATAAATCGGGGAAAATCAATGAGGATGAATGGTGTCACCCCACTACCATGTATGGATGCAATAAACTTTATTGTGAACATCTTGGTCGTTACTACACGAAATTCTATCGCCGGTTGGCTGTGGATTCTACCCAAAGTGGTATAGATTTCAGAGCACTCCGTTTTCCGGGGTTAATTTCTGCCAGCACCACTCCTACAGGAGGTACCAGTGATTACGGTCCTGAAATGCTTCACCACGCTGCCATGGGCATACCATACCATTGTTTTGTAAGGGCGGATACCAAATTACCATTTATGGTCATGCCTGATGCAATCAAATCTTTGCTCCTCTTGGAGCAAGCTCCACGCGAGAATCTGAAACAACTTGTATATAATGTGACCAGCTTCAACCCAAGTGCCGGCAAATTCAGAGATATTGTATTGGAGGCATTTCCAAAAGCAGAAATTGATTTTGTCCCAGATCTTTCCAGGCAAGGGATTGTGGATTCATGGCCAGCTGACATTGATGATGCTGCGGCCAGAAAAGATTGGGGTTGGGAACCCGATTATGACCAACAGCGAGCATTTACTGAATATCTCATCCCAGCGGTAAAGGCAAAATATTCCTGATGTTCATATTCCAGTCTATCGGGCTGTCGCTAGAACTTTTTATAAAATTCTAATGAAAGGGATTTATGATTAATAACATAAATCCATAATTTGGAGGACTTCAATGACACAGAACCACAAATTTAAAGCAGAAACCAGACAACTGCTTGATATACTGATTCATTCACTTTATACCGAAAAAGACATTTTTCTGCGCGAACTTATTTCAAACGCATCCGATGCACTTTCACGATTAAATTATGAAATATTAACCAACAATGAATACTATCAGCCAGATTTGCCAGTTAAAATTTCTATTCGTTCGGATAGTGAAAACAATACGCTCACCATAAGTGATACAGGCATTGGTATGAACCAATCCGAGATGGTTGAGAATCTTGGTACCATTGCGCATTCTGGTGCAAGAGCATTCCTTGAAGCTGCCAGTGAGGCAAAAGATGCTGATCTTTCTTCCATCATAGGTCAATTTGGGGTTGGTTTTTATTCAGCCTTCATGGTAGCAGAAAAAATCGAAGTAATTTCAAGATCTTTTCGTCCGGATGATGGACCCGCTAAATGGGTATCTGATGGCGGAGATAAATACCAGATATTGGCAGCAGATAAGGAAAACCGCGGAACAGATGTAATTTTGCACTTAAACGATGACTCAAAGGAATTTCTAGAGGAGTACAGATTAAGACAAATAATCAAACGTCATTCAGATTACATCCCCTTCCCGATTTATCTGAACGATGGAGAAGAACAAGTGAATCGCCAGACCGCCTTATGGCGACAGCAACCGCACCAGGTGAAAGCAGAAGAATACAACGAGTTTTATAAACAATTTACATACGATTTCAATGACCCGCTCTCTTATATGCATCTATCAATTGATGCCCCTATCCAACTCTTTGCTCTACTTTTTATCCCCTCAACTGCCGAACCTCATATCTTTTCTGATCGTAAAGACTATGGTCTGAAGTTGTATGCCCGCAAAGTGCTTATTCAAGAGTTTACACGCGAACTTCTCCCGGAATTTCTACGCTTTGTCCAAGGGATCGTCGATTCCGAAGATATTCCTCTAAATGTCTCTCGAGAGTCGTTCCAATCCAGCAAAATAATTGCTCAGTTGAGAAATGTGGTCACATCGAAAGTTATTGACCACCTAAACACAATGAGCAATAAAGAACCGGAAAAATATGAGAAATTCTGGAAAGAATTTGGCATATTTATAAAAGAGGGAATGGCTACCAGCCCAGAGCATATTAGCCAGTTAACCAATTTGATTCGTTTCCAGACTTTGAATAAAGGCATAAAACTGGTTTCATTCAAAGAGTACACTTCTGAACTTGAGCAAGATCAGAAAAAAATTTATTACATTATTGGCGAAGATTTACTATCCCTGCGCAACTCACCTCATTTAGAAGCTTTCAAGGAAAGAGAGCTTGATGTGATCCTTTTTGCTGATCCGGTTGATCCTTTTATGATGATCAACTTAAAAAAATTTGAGAATTACGACATGATCAATGTCACTTCTTCTGATTTGGAATTGCCAGAAATAAGCAAGGAAAAAAGTGAAACGAAATCAGAACAACCTGCAGCAGAGAATATCAATGAGACCCTGGCTTTTTTCAAGACAATTCTTGAAAGCAGGGTCAAGGAAGTACGAACAACAGAACAATTGGTTAATTCTCCAGCCCGCCTGGTAGATACAAAAGGAAGCCCCAGCCCGGAAATTCAAAAAGCATATCGCTACCTGCAAAAAGACATGGATACACCGGAAAAAATCCTGGAAATCAACCCCCACCACCCTATAATTATTCAACTCTCTCAAATTAGTGGTGTTTCTCAACTTCGCGACTTAATTGTCGAACAAATATACGAAAATGCGCTTATTGCTGAGGGCATCCAACCTGAGATGTATAAAATGGTCAATCGCATTAACGATTTATTGCTGGCCGCTTTGCAAAAGGCAAGTTAACAGAACGAAACTCAACTAAACAAGTTATTATAAAGATACCCTGAATTCGGACAGTATGGCATGTTTAAATTCCAGCAAAAAGGGTTATCATAGAAAGATGTTTGATATAATCAAAGAATATTTAATTTCGTGTGTTCGCGTGAAAAAGGCAATGATACAAGGTGTTAAGTTTAGAATCAAATAAAAAATATTTATGAAATCCTCCTCGAAGAGAACACCTCAGGAGGAATTTTGTTGTTGTTTTGAATAATTTTAGGTTTCAATTACTTATTCCAAAAGATGCGGAACCTTCAAATAAAATAATGAATTTATTAGGAGATGAGAGAATGGATAGATCGAAGTTAGATGGTTTGATGCGACCAAAATCAATTGCGATAGTTGGTGCATCCACTGATCCCACGAAAATCGGTTACACGGTTGTTAAAAATATCATCGAGGGTGGATATGAAGGGAAGATTTATCCTATCAATCCTAAAGCAACTGAATTGCTTGGTTTGAAAGTCTACCCAACTTTAATGGATGTTCCCGACGATATTGATGCAGCTGTTATCACAGTTCCAGCCAAACTTGTTATCTCGGTTGTTGAGGATGCCGGTAAAAAAGGCGTTAAAGGCCTGATTATTATTACTTCAGGCTTTGCAGAATCCGGTAACAGGAAATTGGAACAAGAAGTCGTTGCAAAAGCACAAGAATATGGAGTGCGCATTCTTGGACCAAATATTGTCGGTACACTTTCGAATGCTGAAAAGTTAAATGCTTCATTTGCCCCAACATTACCTTTACCGGGTAAAGGTGCATTAATTTCACAAAGTGGTGCTCTCTTAATTTCATTGGATATGGCCACATTTACCCGTAAAGTAGGTTTCGAAAAGTTAATTTCAATCGGCAACATGTCAGATATTGATTTTGCTGACCTGGTTGAATGGCTGGATGAAGATGAATCTGTCAGTTCCATCTCGTTGTATATTGAAGGTTTTAAGGATGGTCGCAAATTCATGGATGTTGCTAAAAAAGCCAAGAAACCTGTCATAGCACTGAAAGCTGGTGTTTCAGCCCATGGTGCAGTAGCAGCTGCTTCCCATACAGGATCCCTGGCAGGCGCAGCCAAGGTGTATGGAGCCGCATTCCAACAAGCAGGCGTAGTGCAAGCAACTGACTTGAATAATCTCTTTGATCTTTCTTTGACCCTTTCTCTTCAACCACCCATGTATGGTGATAATCTGGTCATCATTACAAACGGAGGAGGTGTCGGTGTTTTAGCCACCGATGCGGCGGAGCGTTTTGGTCTCCCGCTGAAGTTCGTTCCGAAAGATGTTCAGGAAGAACTTAAGAAACATATGCCTGAATTTGGTTCAGCGAAGAACCCTGTTGATTTAACCGGTATGGCTGGATACGATTGGTACTATGATACGGTTAAATTTGTAATCGCGCATGCCTGGACCGAAGGCCTCGTAATTTTATATTGTGAAACTGCCATGACGGACCCAATGGAAATTGCAAAAGGCATCATCGTTGCACTGGATGAAGCAAATGTACATGGTAAACCAGTTACTATTTCCTTTGTAGGCGGCGAGAAATCAGAAAAAGCAATGCAGTGGCTGGTGGAACAAAATATACCATCATTCAGCGCACCTGATCTGGCCGTGCATGCTATTTCTGCCTTGCGTGAATATGCGCGCATGAAAGAAATCGTTTCCGAATCCGACCATCAAACCATTCCAGTGGACAAGGAACAAGCATTACGTATTATCAAGCTCGCCCGTGAAGATGGTCGCGATTCTTTGACTGAAGTTGAAGCCAAGCAGGTCTTCGCAGCTTACGGTCTACCAACCACAACCACCTTGTTAGCAAAGTCAGAGGACGAAGCAGTCAAATTGGCCAAAGAAATTGGTTTTCCGATCGTTATGAAGATAGTTTCTCCAGATATTTTGCACAAATCAGATGCGGGTGGTGTCAAAGTCAACATTAAAGATGTGACCTCATGCCGCGAAGCATTTAAAACTATCATGGCAAACGCCAAAGAGTATAAAGCAGATGCCAATATTCATGGGATCGCCATTCAAGAGATGGCACCCTGGGGTACAGAAGTTATTCTTGGTTCAGTCAATGATGCCACTTTTGGACCGACGATGATGTTTGGTCTTGGGGGCATATTTGTAGAAATATTGAAAGACGTCACCTTCCGTGTAGCTCCGGTTTCGAAAAATTCCGCCTTACGCATGATTGGTGAGATCCGCGGTGCACCCATTTTGGCTGGCGTACGTGGGGAAGAACCACGCGATCGTGAGATGCTGGCTGAGACCATCAGCCGCTACGCCCAGATGATCGTCGATTTACAAGATGATGTCAGTGAATCGGATGCCAACCCGGTATTGGTGTACGCCGAAGGAAAAGGCCTCAAAGTGGTCGATGCCCGAATTATCCTTAAGAAAAAATAAACAAATTAGTTAGAAATAAAGAGGCTGGTTCCTTTCGGAACCAGCCTCTTTATTTTTATTGACGAAGTTTTTTCCAGGCTCCCACCCAGGGCTCACCGATGCGATTCTTGGCGGTTATTTGAACATTCTGGAATTTCTGAGCAATTTTGGTTGAAAGCAAAGCCACGCCGGCCCAATCTTCCTTGAGAACAAATTCTTTCATTTGGCGTGCAAATTGTTCAGTCCATTCCCAATCCAACCGGAATCGATCCGCTTTAAGCCAATAGCCACGTTTTTCCCAGGCGACCACCGAAACATCAATCGTCTCATAAATATCATTTAAAGAAATTGCAATATATGCTGCCAAATCCTTGCTTAATTGATTTGGCTCTGTTTGCGTCATTAACTCTCTGATCGCCTTTACTATTCCTTTAGCTTTTTGAGTTCTTTCTTTACCACTACTTTCCGGATTAATTACTCGAGACAATCTATCCTCCAGCCAAAGTTGTTTATTATCATAAGTAATTTATTATATCTAATTATTGACGCTCGAAAAGGTTGCGCTTATAATCGGGATGTCAAGGGGAAGTGCTGGAATTGGCAGACAGGCATGACTTAGGATCATGTGCCGCAAGGCGTGAGGGTTCAAGTCCCTCTTTCCCCACCACCATATATAGCGGTAAGTCCAACTTACACCCCCAAATATGGGGGTGTATTTTATTTTTTGCAAATAAAATATCATTTTTCTGCTGCAATCTGCTGCAATCTGCTGCAATCTTTAAATAAATAAGTCAAAGGAGATACATTCCTTAAAACATATTTCTTTATGTTTGCATTCAGCGGTGTTTAGACTTGCACGTTATCAACACCTATTGTTCGGCCCAACCACGATTTTTGTATAGTAAATAATCCAAATCCTTTAATGTAGTTAATCTTAGAATTATTGAAGATTTGCAAGAAAATTCACGAACCTCCTTGGTTTGTGCCAAACAAGATCAGTAGAGTTTTTTCTTCTTTAAAAGGCATTAAGTTGTCAATTCACCGCTGATAATTATTCAAGGTGATTTCAAAAAGTAATTATAAGCACTATCTAATACTTCCAATGTTACGAAATTTTCCGATTGAAAAACAGTTTTAAACAATGAGGAACTGTTAAGTGATTCAATCCATGCCCGTTCTTCATAATTTGAGACACTGTAAATTATGTAATCCGGAGCTAAATCATATTTCTTGAATATATCCAAGAGACATTCAATTTCGCGACACTGATATATTTCATAATTAATTTTACTATCTCTGGTTGTCCAATTACCATATTCAGAATCAGGAATCCATTCTGCACCCAAAATTGGTAACAATATTGTTCTTTGTCCAAAATATACTAATTTTTCATCCATGTTATTTGCTATAAAAGTGGATGTCTTTGCGGTATTTAAACGTATCCACTCATACGTTTCTAGTTCCCCCGCGATAAATGCAGGTCTATTTACATACCTGGAAGATAGCACGAATAATAAGGATACATGCATGACAAAAAATAATAGAAATCTCCAATTGATATTCACTTTATCTTCAATGCTTTCTTTTTCCAAATATTGTGAGAATCTAGAATCCAGGAATGTTATGAAAAACCGTTCATAAAAAACTCCAAGACTAGCAGCCAAAACAAATATCGTGCCAGTCGGATGACCGCGTAAAGTAAGTAGCACAGCCAAAAGGAGCAATATTAAAATGCGAGGACCCTTTATCATGTTATAGACCAATGCCAATATAAAGGGAATCACAATAAATGACCATGTATTAGAAAAACCATCAATATGCTTGTGATAAATATAATAAAAAGTAGTTTTTAAATAACCAAATAAATCATTTTCTCTTCCGAGGGCGCTAAGAGAGCTTTTTGAGTCTGTTAACCCTGCCAGAAAGGGAGCGATACCATGCTTGGAAATTATCAAAAATAGCCAAGGCGCAATAACCACAAGGGCAATGACTCCAGTTAATAACAAGCCTAAAATTGCTTTTTTGGTAAGACCATTTGAATAAAAGAACAAAATTAAAAAAGAAACTGAACAGAACAAACCAATCGCAGGATGTGAAAGTATCGTTAAACCAACAAAAAGCCCACCTAAGATCGATTGACGATAAACAGAAGATCTTTCAATGGGTTTTATCACCACAATCCATGAAGCTAAAAGAAATATGTCTCCGAGTCCAGTGGTTATGCCATCGGCATACAGAGTTCTAAAGAATATCTGTGGCATAAGCAGGAGGACTAAAGCTGCCCATAGTGCCGCCTGTTTTGAGCTTTTCCATCGCAACATAAAGAAATACATTAAGATCGCTTGTATCAGAAGCAAAATCCCTGGGACATAAAGAGAAGCTTTAATTACTCCACCAAATAGATATCCCATAACAGCAAGGAGATAGAACGCCAGTGGTGGGTAAACAAATGGAATCCCTTTTAAACCAAAACCTTGCACATAGGCAGGGATACGAAAATGATTTTCAGCCAATTGTTGAGCGGATTCTAAATAATACCCACCAGGATCAGTGGGAACGTCATGATTTATTAAATAAACAAGGTATAAAACCAGCCAGGCTAACAACAATATTGTCAAAGAAACAAATGTGGTCCTGAGATTTACATCAAACAATGATGTCATCTGTTGATTTTCTTTCTTCTTAACATATATTGCCATCAATAAGATCCTCTGAGATAGAATTTGGTTGAAACTTTGTCGTTATTATTCCAAAAATTTTAGACAGTTTAAAATATTTTTCGTAAGCCCTCGACTATTATTTTGCAAAATTCAGATACAAGCTAATCTCTTTGTCGTCTCATCTCATTAAAGAGAGTCGTTTTCAATTTGTTAAGCTATCTGATCTGGAAGAGCTGTTGGACATAAAAATATTGTAGCCTTCAACTGTTTTCATGTAAACTTATTTCAAAGCGGAATCTTCTCCGCCCAGCATAAACTTGTTCGGTGGCCATCCATCGCAATCAATTAACTAAACATAAATAAAGATAGTACACAAAACGCAATTTTTACCCTAATTTCGACTTTTCGCGGTACAATTTGCACGTATTTAATATACGGGAAAGCAAGGAAAAGCACCAATCCCGCCCAGGATCATGTCACAAGAGGCGTGAGGGTTCAAGTCCCTCTTTCCCCACAACAAAATATATTTATAAAGGATAAAACATTGAAGATCGAAACCACACCCCAGGAAGACCATCAAGTAAAAGTCATCGCTGAATTTGAAGCAGATGTTTTTGACTCATTTAAGAAACGTGCTGCTCGTAGAATCGCCAAGAAAGTGAAAATTGCAGGATTTCGCCCTGGGAAAGCACCTTATGAAATTATTCTTCGCCATGTTGGAGAGGGCACCATTAATGAAGAGGCTATTGAGATTTTAATTGATGAACAGTACGCAAAAGTACTGGAAGAAGCCGCGGTCGAACCTGCGGGTCCGGGATCGTTAGAAGAGGTCATCAGTATTGACCCACCAAAATTCTCCTTTATTGTCCCATTGAAACCAGAAGTTGAAATTGGCGATTATGCCAGTATCCGTGTAGATTATGCGCCTGAACCGGTTAGTGAAGAAGAAATTTACGAATTTATCAAGCGCATGCAAAAAAATTATGCCACCGCTGAACCGGTCGAACGCCCGATTGAAAAAGGCGACCTGGTCTATTACAAACTATCAGCCGTTGAAGACAGTGAAAGTGAGGGGGCAGCCCCTATCATTGATGACCGTCCTTTCCAGACAATCGTTGGAGACAATCTGAATAGCAAGGAATATCCCTATGAAGGTTTTGATGAAAACTTATTAGGAATGTCAGAGGGTCAGGAAAAAACAATTGAACATTCCTTCCCAGAAGATTTCGACGACGCGGATTTCCAAGGGAAAAACATTATCTTTACAGTCAACATTCAATCCATTAAATCACTTGTTCTCCCTGAGTTGAATGATGAATTTGCAATTTCTTTGGGGCATTTTGATAGTTATGATGATTTGTTAAATGGAGTCAAAGAACAGCTTGAATTTACCAAGAAACAGGAATATGAAGACAAATATTATACAGATGTGTTGGCAAAAATCGCGGAACAGGCTAATGTTAAGTATCCACCCTTTATGGTTCAGGATGAAATCAATCACATTTTAGAATCGGTTGAAAATGATCTTAAACAACAGAAGCTGGATTTTGAAACTTACTTAAAGCTCTTGCAGACAGATCGTAAGCAATACATCGAGAATAATGTTCGCCCGGCAGCAGAAAGCCGCTTACGAAATTCACTTATCGTCGAAAAATTTGCCCAATTAGAAAAAATCGAAATTGGTAAAGACGATATGGATAGCATTATGCATGAAACTTCACATATGCTCCAGGCGAACAATGACATGAAAGGCAAAAAAGCTCGCTATTCCAAAGAACAGATTAACTCTGCTACCTTTAATGCCATGAATCGCTTATATAGCGAGAAAACAATGGAGCGCTTGAAAAAAATAGCATCCGGGGAAATGGAAAAAGAAGAACAAGAGAAACTGAAAACCGAATTGGCTCCTGAAAAAACTGAACCTGCCGATCTATCTGAGCCCAAACAGGAACAGCCTGCAAAGGTAGAGAAAGCGGCTGCTAAACCAAAGAAACCACGTACACCGAAAAAGGTGGTTGAAGAATCTAAACCGGAAGAAATTGAAACAAACGAACCGGCTGAGAAAAAGAAAAAAAGGAAAACAAAAAATGACACAGAACAAACATGATTTTTCATCTGTGATCCCCATGGTCATTGAATCCAATGGCCGTGGCGAGAGAGCTTATGATATATTCTCACTCTTATTAAAAAATCGTATAATTTTGCTGGGAACTCCGATTAACGATCAGGTTGCCAACGTAATTGTGGCTCAATTGCTATTCTTAAGCCGCGAAGATCCCGAAGCAGGCATCCAGATTTACATTAATTCTCCTGGCGGCCAAATTTACGCTGGCCTGGCCATTTATGACACAATGAAAATGATCCCCAATAAGATCTCTACGGTTGCAGTTGGAATGACGGCCTCCTTTGGAACCGTCCTGTTAGCCGCCGGCGAAAAGGGACAACGTTATTCACTTCCCCATGCAACGATTCACATGCATCAACCTCTGGGTGGTGCTCAGGGTCAGGCTTCAGATATCGAAATTCAAGCCAAAGAAATTCTGCGCTTAAAAGCCCGCTTGAATGAAATAATGGCTGAAAGCACCGGCCAGACTATCGAAGTGATCGAGCACGACACCGAACGTGATTATTATCTGGATGCCCAACAAGCTGTGGCTTATGGTCTGGTTGATCGCGTCCTTGAATCACCGATCAAGAAATAAGGTTTACTGAAATGAAGGATGGAAGCCGGATAGTGAACGCTATCCGGTTTCATTATTAACAATGGCAAAACAAAAAATTAACACGCTCATTTTTGATATGGATGGGGTCCTGTGGAAAGAAAATACCCCGCTGGTTGATTTAGCCACCCTTTTCATGCGCCTTGATGAGCAAAAGATTAAATATGGCTTTGCGACCAATAACAGCACAAGCACACCTGAAGATTATAGAAAAAAATTAGCAAATTTTGGGATCCGGGTTTCAAAAAATCAAATTGTTACCTCGGGATTAAATCTTGCTGAACACTTGAAAAGCATTTACCCTAAAGGCGGAGCGCTTTTTATCGTCGGCGAATCCGGCCTGGTGGAAATTTTTGCAGAACATGGTTTTTATCACCAACAAAGTTCTGTACTAGCCGTCGTTGGCGGGATGAAACGCAGCCTTGATTTTCAATACCTGACCCAGGCAACCCTTTTGTTAAATAAAGGCGTTGATTTTTATTTCACAAATATGGATGCTTCATTTCCAACACCAGCCGGTAATATTCCCGGGGCAGGAGCGTTGCTCGCCTTCCTGGAAACTGCCAGCCAACGCAAAGCAGTCGTAACCGGTAAGCCTGATCCATCTTTGTTTAATCTGACCATGGAACACCTCAAATCAGATAAATCTTCCACATTGGTTATCGGTGATCGTCTTGAAACCGATATCCTGGGGGGTAAAAATGCCGGTTGCCCGACCGCCCTGGTGCTGACCGGAATTTCCAATCGTGAGGATATCGGCAGGTTGAATATTATCCCCAGGTTGGTAGCCGATGACATTGTTGATTTACTTGATAATTTGGCAGTGAAAGAATGGTATTTAGATGAGTAATCTCAATAACGCCGAACTTTTTTATGATTTGTCTTACAGCAAACTGGAAGCTGTTCTGGCTACATGGAATCAGCCATCTTTTCGTGCTCACCAGATTTGGCAGGGCGTCTATCAGAAATTGTGGCACACACCCGAGCAGTTTACGATGCTGCCGAAAACGCTTCGCGAAAAACTCTTCAGCTTTTTTTCATTTTCTTCATTAACCGCTAATAGAGTCGTCACATCACCGGATCAGGAAACTATAAAAACTCTATTCATCCTGCCGGATGATTATGCTATTGAAGCTGTTTTAATGAAATATGAACAGCGCAGAACTTTATGTATTTCCACCCAAGCCGGCTGCGCCATGGGATGTGTTTTTTGCGCCACCGGACAAATGGGGTTTAAGCGACACCTCAGCGCTGGTGAGATCGTCGAGCAAGTACTTTATTATGCCCGCATGCTGAAGCTGGAAGATGAAAAAGTCACCAATATCGTATTAATGGGTATGGGAGAACCATTTCATAACTATGATGCCACGCTTAAGGCAATTGATCTGCTCAACGATGCCAATGGATTTGGACTGGGAGCGCGCCGTTTTACGATCTCTACTGTTGGACTGGTCCCAATGATACGCAAATTCGCAGATGAAGAGCGGCAAATAAATCTGGCGATCAGCCTGCATGCCACCACAAACGAAGAACGTACGTCCCTGTTGCCAATCAACAAGAAATATTCAATCGAACAAGTTTTAGAAGCCTGCCGCTATTACGTTACCAAAACAAATCGTAGAATCACATTTGAATGGGCATTAATTGCAGGTAAGAATGATAGCGAAGCCACTGCGAAACATCTTGCGCATCTTTTGCATGGCATGCTCTGCCATGTAAACGTTATTCCGCTCAATCCAACCAGCCAATCGATCTATCAACCCAGCAGTAAAGAGCAGACCAGATTATTTCAACAAACCCTGGAAAAAGCCGGCATTCCCTGTACTATTCGCTTGCGGCGTGGAATCGAAATTCAGGCAGGCTGCGGGCAACTCGCCACGCGTTACTAAACGGCAAAATGGATATGATATAATCCCGAACCATGGCAGATATCCTCAACAAATGGTTAAAAGGTCTCGAAAAAACACGTAAGGTCACATTTGGTCGTCTTGCGACGATGTTTGGTGCAACCGAGATTACTGTTGACACTTGGGATGAACTTGAGGCCTTGTTTATTCAAGCTGACCTGGGCATTGAAACTACTCAGCAGGTCATCACCAATTTAATAAAAGAAGGCGACCGCAGTGGTGTCACCAGATCCAGTGAGTTGCGTGAATTGGTCAAACAGGAATTGCTTTCTCGTCTCGACGAACCGGTTTTCCCTGATTTTTCACATTTGAAACCGGCTGTTGTACTGGTTGTGGGTGTGAATGGTTCCGGGAAAACGACTACACTGGCAAAATTGGGAAAAATGCAAAAGGATACCGGTAAAAAAGTACTTTTCGCTGCAGCAGATACCTACCGGGCGGCTGCTGTTGAGCAATTGCAAGTTTGGGGAGATCGCCTTGATATCCCAGTCATTAAAGGCCAAGCCGGAGCCGACCCGGGGGCAGTTGCATATGATGCCATTCAGGCCGGTCTGGCGCGTCAAATGGATGTCGTTTATGTGGATACTGCAGGCCGCTTACATACCCGCTTTAACTTAATGGAAGAGCTCAAAAAGGTTGATCGGGTAATTTCAAAAACATATTCGGGAGCTCCGCATGCAACCTGGTTGGTTTTGGATGCAACCACCGGTCAAAACGCATTATTGCAGGCACGTGCTTTCAAAGAGGCGGTTAATATTGACGGCGTGATTATTACAAAGTTGGATAGCTCTGCACGCGGTGGCATGATGTTTGCAATTCAGCGTGAATTGAAAGTTCCAATTCTTTATGTGGGTTTAGGCGAAAAACCGGAAGACTTACAACAATTTGACCGCCAAAATTTCATCGAAGGCCTAATTCAATAAATATGGAGATTTAAATGCAAGATATGATTGATCAGTTGGTGCAATATCAGGCCAAAATAAAAGATCTTCTGGTGCATCTTTGACTTGCCGGAAAAGGAAGCAACACTCGCTAAATTAGAGAAAGAATCTGAAAACCCGGCTCTTTGGGAGGATCATGATCGAGCCCAGAAGATTCTAAAACAAATTGTTGATCTGAGAGAAGAAATCCACGGTTGGCAGGATTTCACGGAGCGTGTAAATTCTGCTCTGGAACTGGTTGAAATTGCAGACGAAAGCATGCGGCCGGAGCTGGAAAATGAATTGACTGCCATTGAAAAAGAGATGGATCAACGCGAGTTGCAAACGCTTCTTTCCGGAAAATATGATCATGGGAATGCCATTTTGACAATTCATGCCGGAGCCGGAGGTACGGATTCACAAGATTGGGCAGAGATGCTTGAGCGCATGTATTTGCGTTGGGCAGATAAAAATGGTTTTTCAGCAGATATTCTGGATCGATCAGCAGGTGAAGAAGCCGGCGTGAAATCTGTTACAATTGCCATCAATGGCCGCTACGCCTATGGTTACTTAAAATCTGAGAAGGGTGTACATCGTCTTGTCCGTCTTTCACCATTCGATTCTGCCCATCGGCGGCATACCTCATTCGCACAAGTTGAAGTGCTGCCTGAAATTGACGATGATGATGAAATTTCTATTTCACCTGACGATGTGCGTGTTGACGTCTTTAAATCATCCGGCGCTGGTGGCCAAAATGTTCAGAAGAACTCCACCGCTGTCCGACTGTTACACATTCCCACCGGCATCATTGTCACCTGCCAAAATGAGCGCTCGCAGCTCCAAAACCGTGAATCTGCTTTTCGGGTGCTGCGGGCAAAACTACTTGAAATTCATCGCGAAGAACAGGAAAAAGAGTTGGCGGGTCTGCGCGGTGTTTATCAAAAGGCAGAATGGGGCAGCCAGATCCGCTCGTATGTCTTACACCCCTATCAACTCGTCAAGGATCATCGGACGGATTTTGAAGTTGGCAATGTCAACGCTGTCTTGGATGGTGAATTAGATGATTTTATCCAGGACTACTTGAGGAACCTTGCATAAAATAAGCGTGTAAATTGATTTTTTGTAGTTATTTTACAATCTGAGCGAGGCTTCGAATTAAGGATTGTGAAAAATAAAGCCGAAAATTCTATGCGTGACCGGTTAAGCAGTTTTTTTTTAAAACAACCTGATTAATCCGAACGAATATCGAATCTCGATTTGCCTAATCCAATGTCTTTGCCAATTCAATTAAGCTCTTATCAATTTCTTTAACGGTATTGACCACAGTTTCCAAGGCTGTCCAACCAACTTTTGAACCAAACCATCCAGTTAAAACACCTGTTTTGCCTTCTGCCATCGCGTCAACGGCCCCGGCACCCAGGCGGCTTGCCAAAATGCGATCATATGCGGAAGGTACCCCACCACGTTGAATGTGGCCAAGTATGGCTATGCGCAAATCAAACCCCAAGCGATCATGATGGATCTTAAAATATGCAGATAGTCTCTCAGCATTGTACGCCGCGCCTTCAGCAACAATGACGATAGCATGTTGTTTGCCCTTCTCATAGGAGCGATTCAATGATTCGGCAATCTCTTCCGGCGATATCTCCACCTCCGGAATAATAACTGCTTCCGCGCCTCCAGCTAATGCCGTCATGAGCGCCAAGTAACCACAATTTCGGCCCATTACTTCCAACAAAAAAGCACGTTGGTGTGATGAAGCCGTCACTTTTAATCGATCGACAGCCTCCAATGCGATATTAAGAGCTGTATCAACACCAATCGTAATATCAGATCCATATAAATCATTATCAATGGTTGATGCAATCCCCACAACCGGAAAGTTCAATTTACTCAGCATAAATGATCCGGTTTGCGAGCCATTGCCACCGATCACAAACAATCCATCAATTCCGTTTGAATTCAAGGCGCGAATTGCTTTTCGTTGCCCATCAATGGTTGTAAACTCAGTCGAACGTGTGCTGCCAAGCACTGTGCCGCCTTTTTGCATAATACCGCCCACATCGCGTGGCCCCATAGTCACAAAATTACCAGCTATTAAACCCGCATAGCCATTTCGGACCCCATACATCTCCCAGCCATTTGCAAGCCCGCAGCGCACTACAGCACGTATTGCAGCATTCATTCCTGGCGCATCTCCACCACTGGTCAAAACGGCAAATCTTTTCATTGATAACTCCATAATTTGTTCATTTAGTCGTAAAAATCTTTAACCTGAAAAAGTCGCGTTTATTCAGGTTCTACCCCGCTTTCGCATTAATTTTCATATGAATTTTTAAGATTTTACCATATTCAGCAATCTGTTAATTAGTTTGGTCAGGGCACAATAATAATAAAATTATCGTGACACAGTTAATCAAAATTTATGAAAATCTACAGTATGAAACTGACCTGGTTTCGCTTATCATAGTAGATGCCTAAATGGAAAATTAAATTATTCAGTTGAATTTAATAGAAAGTGAAAACATGGAAGATTATCGGATTCATGAACATCCCATTCTTTCTATCCCCACACGGAAGAAGATCCATTTTTGCTGGAAAAACCAACAATTCGAAGCTCTGGAAAACGAGACCATATCGGCTGCATTAATTGCGATTGGCGTCAAGGTTTTCGGACATCACCATAAAGATGGCTCACCGCAAGGAATATTTTGTGCGAACGGGCAATGTTCCCAATGTATGGTGATTGCAAATGGTAAACCGCTTAAATCATGCATGGAAAAAATAAAAGAAGGGATGGATATTCATCCTGCCGACGGCTTAATTGAACTTCCCAAAATTACGTCCATCGCGGCCCTAAACCCAATCCGGGAAATTGATATCCCAGTTCTGATCATTGGCGGCGGACCGGCCGGGCTTTCTGCGGCGATCGAATTGGGAAAACTTGGTGTTGAAGTAATCTTGGTCGATGATAAAGACCGATTGGGCGGAAAACTGGTTTTTCAAACTCATAGATTTTTCGGCTCCACGGAGGCAGTCTATGCCGGCACCCGTGGAATCGACATTGCCACACGGCTGGAGAAAGACGTTCTTCAATACGCTTCTGTGAAAATTTGGCATAACAGCCCGGCTCTGGCAGTCTTTTCTGATAAAAAAATAGGTATCAGCATTGATGGCAGTGAATATGTGTTGGTTACACCCCAGGTACTCTTAGTCGCTGCCGGTGCGCGCGAAAAATTCCTAAACTTTAAGGGTAATACCCTGCCGGGCGTGTACGGTGCCGGTGCTTTTCAAACGCTTGTTAATCGTGATCTTGTCAAACCAGCTCAAAAATTATTTATTGTTGGTGGTGGCAATGTCGGCTTAATTGCCGGGTATCATGCACTCCAGGCAGATATCGGTGTGGTCGGGTTGGTAGAAGCGCTGCCTGAATGTGGCGGATATAAAGTACATAAAGATAAGTTGGTGCGGGTCGGAGTTCCAATTTATACCTCGCATACCATATTAAGTGCAAATGGCGATGGTCAGGTCGAATCTATCACCATTGCACAGGTCGATAAAAACTTTAAACCTGTAGTAGGGACAGAAAAATCTTTCGCCTGCGATAGTGTTCTGATCGCCGTTGGGCTCGACCCGGTCAATGAGTTTTACAGTAAAGGTATCCAGTATGGCATACCAACCTTTATTGCCGGTGATGCCGAAGAGATTGCTGAAGCCAGTGCGGCAATTTTTACTGGCAAAATACGCGGTCGTGAAATCGCAATTTCGCTCGGACATGACACTCTGGACATTCCACCAGCCTGGATTCGCACATCAGAAGTTTTGAAATCCAAACCCGGACACATTTCGCATGAAGGTGAACCAGAATACCATGAAGGCGTCATGCCGATTATCCATTGCAATCAGGAGATCCCATGTAACCCGTGTTCCTCACTTTGTCCACATGGGTTAATTTTCATTGACTCAAAAGATATCCGCCACATACCCACCTTCCTGGGTGATGGTTATTGTTGTGAAGCATGTCAACAATGCATTATCGGTTGCCCAGGTTTGGCTATTACGCTTGTGGATTATCGCAAAGATGCGCTTAACCCAACCATTTCCATACCTTACGAGTTCAGCCGTGAGCCTATCAAAGCCAAAGATACCATCACAGCCATGGACACAGAGGGAAAATCCTTTGGTGAATTTGAAATTTTGTCCATCATCTCCCATCCGAGTAATGATCATACCTCTGTCGTAGAGATCTCAGCCCCGCGCGAGATTGCTGCAAAAATTGCCGGACTGCGCGTTCAGGAAAAAATAATCTCTGAGCCTTTGGATGGTTATATACCTCACATTGAAGATGACACCATTGTTTGCCGCTGCGAAAGAGTCATGGCTGGAGAAATTCGAGAGCTTATCCGCGCTGGTTACCGCGATTTTAATGAAATCAAAACCGTCACTCGCGCCAGCATGGGCTCTTGCGGAGGCAAAACTTGTACAGCCATCATCAAACGAATTTTCCGTGAAGAAAGAATTTCGGATGCAGATGTCACCGATCAAACCAAACGCCCGCTCTTCATGGAAATTCCCTTGGGGCTGTTTGCCGGTATTCAAAACGAGGAAGAATAAGTATGACCTTCAGCCGCCAAACATATGATGTCATCATTATTGGAGCAGGCTCAATCGGAGCACCCACCGCTTTTTCCATGTCCAAAGCCGGGTTTAAAACGCTGGTAATTGACAAATTTCATAGCGTCGGCCAGGGGTCAAGCAAACGGGCCATTGGCGGTGTGCGAGCAACACATTCCGACCCGGCCAAGATCAACTTATGCTTGCGTTCGTTGGAAATTTTTTCAACCTGGAAAGAAACCTATGGAACTGACATCGATTGGTGCAAAGGTGGTTATTCTTTTATCGCCTACCGGCAGGAAGAAGAACGCGCACTAAAAAATCTGCTTTTGGTTCAGAAAAAATTGGGATTAAATATTGAATGGTTGGATCCGCACCAGTTGTTGAATGTGATCCCCGACCTTAATCCCTCCAATTTGCTTGGTGGAACTTTCTCCCCTGACGATGGTTCGGCCTCACCACTTTTGGCCACGCATGCCTTCTACACCGAAGCCTGTGCTCTGGGTGCAGAATTCCATTTTGGTGAAACAGTTCAGCGAATTGAGACTCACAAAGGCAAAATCGCCTCAGTTCACACCGATAAGGGCGACTATAGCTGTGCAGTCGTCATTAATGCAGCCGGTCCCTGGGCAAAACAAATCGGGGAATTGGTTAGTGTAGATATACCGGTAGAACCAGATTCGCATGAAGCAGCCATTACGGAATCTGTAGCCCATTTTCTCAACCCGATGATCGTGGATATCCGGCCAAGTCCTGGTTCATCAAACTTTTATTTTTACCAAAACCGCAGCGGACAAATCATCTTCTGCATTACCCCAAGTCCCAACATTTGGGGGTTTTCCGTAGAAGAAACCAGCGAGTTTTTGCCAATGGTAGCACGCCGCATGATTGAGATTATGCCACGGCTACAAAATATCCGTGTTCGGCGTACCTGGCGTGGTCTGTACCCAATGACACCGGATGGAAATCCGATCGTCGGGTGGTCACCAACCGTATCCGGATTCCTTTTGGCAGCCGGTACTTGTGGTCAAGGCTTTATGCTTGGACCCGGTTTGGGGGAATTGCTCACACGCGCAGTGCTGGATACAACCACCGCAACGGATGTAAAAACGCTGCAGTCACTCTCCCCGGAACGCGAATTTTCCAATTTGGAAATGCTGCGTTAATCGATGTAGAGTTTCGGGCTGGGCAAGTTTGTCAAAAAGCGATCCACGTTGGCATTATCTTCAGACAAACCTGAACCAAAGAATGCACAAATGCCCAACACATTTACTTCGCCAGAATTACCCCCCCGAATGAAAATTAAAGAACTTAAAAAGTATTGTGTTTTTTGGATAGCAAACACGATAACCCGAATCTCGGCTAGGAAAATGGTTCCAAATGAGATTGGATGTCCCGCCAAGGCTTGACTTATTGTCCCAATCCGAGCTTCGAACGCACTATCTGATGGGGTACAGGAATCGAAAAAGTTTTGTAGGTTGGGCAAGCCTGGCAAAAAGAGATCTACGTTGGCACTATCTTCAGACAACCCTGAATCACAGAAAGCACAAATGCCCAACACATTTACCCCGCCAGAATTACCCCCCCGAATGAAAATTAAAGAACTTAAAAAGTATTGTGTTTTTTGGATAGCAAACACGATAACCCGAATCTCGGCTAGGAAAATGGTTCCAAATGAGATTGGATGTCCCGCCAAGGCTTGACTTATTGTCCCAATCCGAGCTTCGAACGCACTATCTGATGGGGTACAGGAATCGAAAAAGTTTTGTAGGTTGGGCAAGCCTGGCAAAAAGAGATCTACGTTGGCACTATCTTCAGACATCCCTGAACCACAGAATGCACAAATGCCCAACACGCTTGCGCC